>Ga0247782_1000045_pt1 | contig 181536 bp, 156 predicted proteins | sample UWRJL019104C5_FD_179928 | JGI IMG/M metagenome (GOLD analysis project Ga0247782, IMG submission 179928) | Plant litter microbial communities from Arlington Agricultural Research Station in Wisconsin, United States - UWRJ-L019-104C-5 | ecosystem: Environmental > Terrestrial > Plant litter >... | reverse complement strand
AGAAAAAAAAAGAATAGAATAAGAGGAGAGGAAAGGAAAGAAAGGGAGAGGCGGGGGATAAACGGGGTTGATCATCAATTTTCAAGATCGGGCTTACTGATTCTTGTCATTCTGGCCAAACGTAGTCCCATCAGCAGCAGCAGGGCCGCCAGGGCCGCCAGGGCCCCCGTAGCCGTCTTTGCCGCCCGGCTCGCCATTGGCCCGGGACGCAGGCCAGACGTCGTCATCTCCCGGTGGTCGGGCCTTATCGGATATAAATGGGATCATATCGCTCAAGCTTCTTGTTTCAGGACTGTACTGGAAGTCTGGGAATCTATTGACCATCGCGCTCTCAGCTCTTCGGCCAGGTATATTAAAAGTCAGTCCATTAAGCTACTCCAGGAGAGCTGGTTAGCTTCAGTTCAGGTTAGAGACAGGCGCCAATTTGCATCCTACCTTGCAATGCCTGGCGTGAAAAGTAGTGCCTGCGGTGATATATTTCATCGTCCTCCAGGTGTCTAGCGTAATCGCCCGTCGGGTATCAACCTCGTCGATTAGAACCAGCAAGTGATTCCTGAACTTCTCAAAGGCTTCCTCTGGTCTTCTCAGATATCTTACCATCCTACGCCTATGAGTACTTCCTTTAGTTCTTATCGCCGAGTCTATGTGTTTCAAGGTTTGCGTATGCCAGCGTATGTAGCTGTTGTAGTACGCGGTGAGCCACCAAAGCAGCTTTCTAATATCTTCGTGCAGCCCGTTATTCATATCTAGTACGAGATCACCTAAAAGCACAGATGCACGAGTCCCTCGGCGTCAGCCTTGTTCGAAGCGGATTCGAAGGTTCCTCATAGAACATACGAAGCTTCTGCGCCTGCTCCACTGTCACACCATACCAACTTTCAAAAAATTCCTTGAACTGGATCGAGAACCGGGCCGTGGAGTTGTGAGCGAAGACATCGGCCGATACATCGGCTAGGGTCGCGTCATGAAGGATATTAGGATCGTGAAGTAATCTGAGGGTTCTGTTGAATTTGGCTGAACCATTTCCGGTGCAGCGATAATTGAGAGCTCCATAATACCACCTCAAACCCTCATACAGGTAACCTGGGGACGGTCAGCGCTTACAAGTTCTTTGAGAGGGGCTCGCCTTGTTGAATAAACCCTCTGTTCGTGTGAGGGTACCTACGATACTACCATGTTTGATTCCAGTTAGCCTTTTTCCTCGAGGAAAGCGGTTTATGTTGCTAAGCGACAATGTTACGGGCCACGGAGAAAAGAAAGCACCACTGACTCTGATCATGATCCCCCCGTCAGCCAACAATTTCATCTTCTCGAGCACTTCCCACAACATGTATTTCCCAAGATATTGATTGCCAAAAATTTCGCGAGTTTTCTGTGCGAACCCTTCGACGACATCACCCAGAGCATCGTATGACTGTATAAGCTGCTTTGCTTGCTCGTTGACCGCCAAGTCTAAGGTTTTACCCTTGAAGTAATCATGTTCGCTGTATGACGTCTTCTGATTGCCGTCGACGATATCCTTGACTGTTCCATCTGGGTAAAAATAGTCTCGGGCGAAGATAAGCATACTTCTTCTGTGTGACCCCCCCTGTCCGGGTCGCGGCGGTGGGATTCTACGACGACGATGTTCAAGGCGCGACCCATTGTATAATTTGCTCGAAAGATCCATGGTGACCTGTACGGCTGCTAGGGAGTGCGGAAAACTGTTCCGATCCTCTGCCAGAATATGGGCCAACTTGGCGTAAGGGGCTTACGACAGGTGATGGGGCTGGGTTTGCGTAACTGTTCAGGACTTTCTGCCGGTTAGATAAATTCCGAGTCTGGCAAGAGATGGTGAGCCCATACATTTGTCTCAACGAGCTTTCTGCTTTCAGCTTGCACAATGAGAGGGGCCCTCACAGTTTGCGGTTAGGTGCTTTGTAAATAAACCTTTCACCTTGGCTAGAATAGCCAAACAAAGGCGCATGCGTTAGACAATTCCGGACGTGATGTTCACAAGCATTCAACTGTGGTATGACGCGCGGTACTCGTCCAGAGGATGGTAATTCCGGCAGTGATTATTATTATCATTAGCAATGAAGCGGGCGTGGTACGAGCCGATTGTTCCCGTTGGTAAAAGTACATACGCATAATGGATGGCGAGGACTGACAGCTGTGATGGCGTAAGCCTAATATGTGTGTGCCATCTAATACTAGTATTCTATCTATACTCACTTATGTACGTAGTCCCTGACGCGGAAGCCTTACTCGCTACCTTGAACTCAGCTGTCGATTGGACACGTGCCAGACGAGTCGGAATAACACACTACTTGGTGTTTAAACGCCAGAGGATGGGAGCGATGAGATACACCGGCCCTCTTCAGATAGAGAAGCAATTTCAAGTCAGGATAAGAGGTAACTGTCGTCCAAGAGAAAAGGGACAGCGGTGCCATTTAGTACTAGTAAGGCAGGGAAAGTATAGATAGAAGGGAGAGAGCGACAGAGCGGAACAGGGCGGTAAAAGTTGTGCTTTGTGATTCACAGCCGCCATGAGCTGATCAGAAATTGTTACGAGTATAAGTAGATGGTTGGGATGAAGCAAGTACTTGCATCTATATACAGGCAGATACCATAGGCTTAACCGACGGGGTAGTTTGTAAAGAAGTCGAAAAGTGCGGGGAAATAACCTGACTTCACTTGCATACTACCTATATGAATACTTACCTTGGGACAACTATAATCGTTCATAACGAACACACGTCACCAGTAGTACCTGCCTATGGGAGGTGGGTATCCTAGCTTGCAATTGGGGCTGCAGCGACCTATCGAATATTTCTTTTCCAGCAACTTTGGGAATCAAACCAAGAACAGAAGAAAATGGCAGTTGAAACTAAGTACTCCAACCGCGCCATCCCTAAGATCTCCCTACGTGACTTCGAAGCCCGCATAGACGCTATAACGGCCTCCCTGGTAGCGGCGGCAGAGACGGACGGTTTCTTCGCCGTGACCGACCACGGGATAAGCTGGGCCGAGATAAGCGCGCAGTTCGCGCAGGCGGAGCGGTTCTTCGCCCTGCCCACGGCAGTCAAGGCCGCCGTCCCGTTCGCGCGGGAGAAGAACACGGGCTGGGAGGCGGCCGCACAGGTGCGTCCTAGCACCGGCCAGCCGGACCAGAAGGAGTCGTACCAGATACAGTACGGCGCCGCCGCGATGGAGGGCGCCTGGCTTCCCGAAGATGTGCTCCCCGGGTTCCGCGAGGAAAGCTTGACCTTCATGCGCAAGACCCAGGCCGTCTCGGAGAAGATCATGGTCTGTCTGGCGCGCGGTCTCGGGTTTGAGGACGACGACTACTTCGTCCGGGTCCACGATATCAGCTCCGATCCAGAGGTCCAGACCGTGCTCCGCTTGCTGCACTACTTTCCACTCGACCCCAACGCCCCGGTTCCGAATACTCATCACCGCGCCGGGGCGCATACCGACTGGGATCTCGTGACGCTCCTTTTCCAACGGCCCGGTGAGAACGGGCTGGAGATTTGTCCTGGGCGCGACGTGGTTACCGAGTTCGGCCTTGGAGACACCTGGACAAAGGTTGAGCCGTCAGAAGGCGAGATAATCTGCAACATGTGAGCTCCCCAATTATAACATTTGTTCTGTCACTTCTGCTCGCCCCGACTACTAAAGTATGCACACATATGCTGTTAGTGGCGACCTCCTGATGAGCTGGAGTGACGACCGCTTCAAATCCACTTTCCACCGCGTGCAAACCCCGCGGGATCCCACAGTCGACTATTTTGGCTCTCGATACAGTATGGCCTACTTCAACCAACCCACCAAGAAATGCCAGGTGCAGGGGCCGCTTAAAAAGTACCCCTCCGTCTCAAGCTCGGACTTTATCCAAGCTGCCATAAAGCGCAACTACGCGGCTTTGGAAGCTAGGAAAGCCCTGGACCGGACGCTTCAAGCTTCGTGACAGATCACATCGATTGCCGATTCGTAGAATTTTGAATGCCCGCGACATAGATGCCCTGTGACAAAGTATTTTGAGGACAAGACAGATATGAATATACTTACTGGTGGTGTGATGATTATGCAGGTTCTGCTAATGTGTGAGGGTATCTGGCTAATAGCTGACTGATCCGAAAATTTTGTCTTTACTTGTCATACAGGTGCCTGGACAAATATACAATATGGTCAACTGCCCCTGTATGCACTGCATTTGACCCTTTTCTCCTTTCCTTATCCGAGCCTAAAGACCTCATGACCTGTTTTTCCAAACCGATATTATCCTTTTGTCTTTGATCATGCACACTTTAGTGTCTCGCAACTGCGTTCAAGTTCGTTGCGCGTCGCTCCTACTCAGCGTTCTTGGACTTGGACTTGCTGCTCGCGCTGCTCTTTACACGTCGCGCAGTGGGGGGGTTGAGATGGTCGGCAGGAATCCAGCTCTCATCGTATCCCTTATCGTTACCGCTAGCCGTGCCCTCGCCACCGGAAAGAGGTTCCTTCTCAAACGAAGCCTTGGACTTCTTGGAAGCTCTAGGCTTCTTGGTCTGTGGGAAGAAAGCCTCAATGTAGGTCTTGTAGACGAAATAGCAGGTACCACCGAAGACAGCCGACAGGAACAGATATAGGAAGATACTAGGAGTAGACAGTCAGCTTTAATTGGGGTTCTAAACGGGAAATATGTGGAGCAAGAGATGGCTCACATTTGAGGATCGAAAAAGCTAGTGGGGGCCTCGACAATGCTGACCACTTCGTCATGAACACCGACAGAGAAGATCTTGTTGTCGCCGCTCATCACAACGCCGACTAGGTGTAGTCGAACATCTTGCGGCTGCATGTCGAGAACGAAGGAGAAAGGGAGCGACTGCTTCTCGCCGGGAGGAATAACAGCTTGATACTGAACTGCGGTCAAGTTGCGGATGATGGCTGAGTAGGGAGGAACGTCGGGGGAGAGCTCCTGAGGGGGCATGAGTTGACCGCCGATGAAGGCGACCTGGATGGGTTTGTCCTCATTGTTGGTGACGTCGATGATAGCTTTCGTTGGGCGGCCATTGACTAGCTTGACTCCGAAAATATCGGCCTCGGGGAACGTAGCGACAATCTCAGCATTCAGCTGAGCGTCTGTCGCTGTGGTGGCAGCATCATCGGCGGGAGCAGTCGGCTAGAAAATGTTCAAGGTGATTAGCATGTGTCAAAACCTCGGGGATCGGCGTAGTTTGTCGCGGTTTTGGTTAGAGAGGCATCAGATCAGTAAAACCATTGAAGGGGAACAAAACTTACAGCATCGGCCTCCTGAGCGAAGACAGATGCGACGCGGAGCGCAAGGGCAGCTAGGACAGAGTAGCGGAGGGCAACCATTTTGGCGAGACCAATACCAAGACAAAGGAGAAGGGAGGAAAGGGGGGGCTTTGAATCACAAGGGGGAAGAGTGTGTGAGGAGAAGAGAAAAGAGTGCTGGGGAAGCTCTCAGAAAGTTGAAGTTGTGTTATAACGCTCACAGTTCAGTAGCAGCTGCAATCTGGTCAATACTGGTCGAGTTAAGGTAATAATGATACAAATCGATGGAGCCTTTGGAGAGCTCCAAAGGCAATTGAGACCTTGTGATTGGCTTAGATATAAACCCATACCCACTCCAGCCGCTTATTAAGTACAGCATTGAACTGCTGTACAGATGTATGGAGGTCCAAGTTGGGAAGACCTGTCTAGGAACTCTACTTAGTGCCTACATAGGTAAGCACCTAACATCCTAGTGAGCGCCCACGGCCTATTGCTCTGAGCGATGGAGCATTACCATATCACTCCGTCACAGCTTGATAATATGTGAAACCTTGTTCGTGTATATCTATGCTCTAGCAAGCACAAGACCTTAAAGATGTGCTTTTGAACATGATACTAGTAGCAATTCCCCCTACTTAGTGTCCAGAAGCGCGCTATTTGCTTATTGATGGCTTCGACCACAATGTAAAGGGCTTCGGCTCTTCGATCTGGAAGCCACATGCCTCGTCTTGATACATTGGCAGGCCCTAAGGCTTGTTGCCTAACAGCCTAACAGCCTAACTTGGGTGGGATTATTGGCAATGTCACATAATTCTCTATATCAAGACTGAAATTTATGTAGTTCATCCCAGCAAACTTTGAGGTGGGCCTGAGCATGTCGTTGGTGTTAGTCCCAGTTCGCGTTACGTTAACGGGTCTTTACTAGGGGTTGAACTTACCTGTCAGTTTCTGAGTTGTGCTGGAAGATACCAGATCCTTGCGTATCGCCGCTCGCGACCTCGAACACAATCCTGTTCCCCTTATCTACGATGACGTTCGAGGGCCACAACTCCACGTCGACTCCGTAGATCTCGCCGGGCTTTACCTCCTGGACGTCGGTCGAAAAGTATTCCCGGTACGGCTCCCATGGCTGGCGTTTCGGGTGCTCGTCGTACGTCTTTCGTAAGCTGACCCGAAGCCAGCCTTTGCAGAGAGGTACTGGATCGCCTGCGGTCCCGGTGTAGAATATCTCCTTGTTATCCGCATCCAGGTGTCTTAATGTCAGGAAGAGGTCAATGTCCTTTGGGCCTGAGGGTTCTTCGGGCGTCATAGACACGCTTAGATGCGCTGTTATGTGTCCGGTGATCTCCGTCTCTTTTTCGAATGGCGGCGTGCAGAATTGGACTGCCTGGGGATGTTCGAGCGACCCGAGCGCTGCGTAGGGGACTTGTGCCGGACCAGAAGTTCCTCGGTCTGTGGAAAGACCTTGATTAGAGGTAAGATAATACCTCACGTACTGGGTTCTTGGAATTGGCCATGCCTCTTCCGACCGTTTCGGGTATGACTTTTCTTTCTCAGCGTCGTTGAAGCCGACGTTACCCTTACGCAGCGTTATAGTAACGGGGGGCAGTTTTCCCGGGACACTCCAGCCCACCTTATCTTCGCCTTTAAGAAACGCATCGAGGAAGCTGCGCTGAATCTCAACCTCGTCATGGTAATAGAAAGGCAAGTCGTGACGCCCAGTGATGAAGCGCAGATACTTGAATCTCGAGCCAGCGTGCATGTAGCCCGCGATATTTCCACGCAAGTGCAGTAATATGCCTCCCCAGTTCGCCACGCTCAGCAAGGGGACCTCGATATCTTCGAGTCGGAATTCCTTGCTCGAGTAGTATGCCTCATCGCGGAACCTGTGTTCCTCGTTGTCAATGGTCTGATCCCGGCGGTTCTGAACAAGAACCTCATCTGATAAATCGCCTTCGATGGTCTCCTCTTGGCCTCTGGCCCCTGTCCCGTCGACCGGGAGCTTCGACTTCGATCGTCCAGCCCGACCATACTGGTTAACCAGAACCTGTCGGTCCCACCAGTACTTGATAAACGCGTTCGATAGAATGCCCCCGTGGCGGCAGCGGTCTCGGTAGTAATCAGACATTCCCTCCCTGACTCCAGTTGCCTTAAGTCAGCATACGTATAATCAGCGATGTAAATGGTGTCCATTCGCAGGAATGGCCCATCAATGGAGCCAATTACCAAGGAATGATAGCAGCAAGGCCCTTTGGTCGCCGCGCTGCAACCCGCCACTGAGTACCGGCGTAGTAGGAGATGCCGAGCAATCCCACCTTACCGGAAGACCAGGGTTGCTCAGCGCACCATTCCACAACATCGAAGAAGCATTCGCTCGTCCCACTGCTCATGGTATCCAAGATGCCTGGGCTTTGGCCCAGTCCGCGCTCGTCCGCCCGTACCACGGCATACCCGTACCTTGTCCAGAAGACGGGGTCAGGCGTCTCCCATGCCGAGTACTTTGAGCGGTGCTCTGGGTTCACCTCGGCGAAGCTACCCTTGTGGAATATCGCGTAGGGAATATCCTTACCGTAAGGACCGTATGTGACTAGCACGGGGAACTTCGTAGTCGGCGGGGACGAGGAGGGAGGGACCGAGAGAGGGAGATATACGTTTGCTCGAATCGGCAGCTTCGATTTCTTCAGAGGAATCGATACATTTTTCATGAAGCGCAGCCCTGCTTCTGTGTCGTCCAAGATAGACGATATGTCCCTGATGAGCGGCGTTTGAGCCTCCATATCTCTTGTCGTGTTCACTGTTCTCTTGTAACCTTGCTACTACCTAGCCATTCGCGCTTGTAGAAATGCGATTGCCGGTTTTAAGGTACGTAAGAGGCGTAAAGAAGAGGGATTTACTTCTACTCAGCCAATTCCTTTTACAGTCTTGCGGCTTCTTATTCTCATAGTCGTAACGGACGGACGAGTGGGGGGAGGTTTAGTCTGGTAGCGCAACATGACTGATGCATACCAGTTTGGAGATTATAATATCCCGCGGCTCCTTAACTACCTATTTAATTCTGCTTTCCCATTCGACTTAGTCCTCAATTTCTCGCCCAGAGGATTCTACACATTAAGTCACCGAGGTACTGCTTACGGTATTCAGTCGACGGTTGAACCTATTCGGCATGCCTTACGGACAAACCTCCATGCATGAGATGGCATAAGTATTGGTCGAACTTGCTGAATGCGCGTCAGAAGGTAGGAAGAGCAATTTATTGAGTATGATTAATCCACGTACGGTTCATGTTGCATCTATAGGTGCTACGGAGGGGTAACAACATGGCAAGTTACCTACATAAGGTATCATTCAGCACTCACCGTCACGCCAAAGTTCCTGTAAGATACTACTTTAAGCTGCCCGGGTGCTTTCTGCCCAAGCATGTTCTATTGACTCTGCCTATCACTTGGAATAAACCTTATTTTGTGCTCCTAGTATGCTGGGTCCTAAATGGACACGTCTTATTTTATGCAAGTATGTCCACCTCCTAGCTCAGGCTGTTAGTAGGCATTGGTCGGTGGCAGGGTTAGCCAGTGGCTGTGTACTGTCATCTTTTGATGCAGGAATGGTTTGCACCACCCTATCAAACATAGCCGATAGTCAATCTCTGCTCAGACAAGGTAAATTTCTGATCTGCCTTGCCGTGGCATGTATTTACATATATTTAACTTAGTGTATTTAGGAGCTGGTTCTCCCGGCTTGCATTGCGCATTCAGTATAACAATAAACCATCTCCATCGGCTTCACGATTCGCGGAGCCGCATTCGACTTTGAAGTGGTGGTCTTGTGGTAGTGCGCTTTCGGGGCACCGAGATCAGTGTTTGCATCTTCTCACGTCCAGGATAACACACCCGTCCGCTCTTCGATCATGTCGAGCTGGTGCAACTGTCAGAGCCCCGAAGTCTGGGGTGATCTGGAAGTCTGTGAGCTGTCTTGCGTGACATGTGGTGTCCCTGTCCCAGTGGAGGATCTCGAAGCTCCCACACGGCCGGAGCTTGTAGCGCCAAAAAGTCAGCTCACCTCTCTGAACTTGTCGTGGCCTCGAGAATCTCTGTTTACCGACGCGCCGAGTGTTGAGCAGTCCATTGTCGGGCGTCTCAATGATGTGGGTACAATACATTCACAGGCGTCAGATGGCCACAACGCTGAAGCTGCAACTCGATCCGGTCACAATACGTCGCAGCCGTGCGATGATTACCCGTCTCGTCCTCTGTATCCGAACTCAAATAACTCTACAAATATGTTCAGAATCCTTAGGTTGTCGAAGGGTCAAGGCAATCAACCTTTACACGGTTTCTTGATCCCGGCGTCTCTCGACAGTCAGCCCACTTATCATGCGGTGTCCTATACGTGGACAGATGGTGATGAGCCCAGTAAATCTGCAGACCGCCAGTTACATAGGCTCCGACCTATATTTATCGGTCACAAATGGAAACGATTCTGGATATCGAAGAACTGCGAGGCAATGCTGCAGAGGTTCCGAAAGCCTTCTGATCACATAGCCTTGTGGGTAGATGCCATCTGTATTAATCAAGATGATCCGGATGAGAGGGTGCACCAAGTAGCGACGATGCGCGAAATATATACGAAAGCTACAAACGTCCTTGTCTACTTGGGGTCTGGCTCTCGAGACACAGGTTGGGCACTATGGGCTCTAAACCCGGCCAATACGGATCTATTGCAACATGTATTCGCGTCCCGGGATGAATACTTGAGTACACTAAGGAAGGGACTACTCGAGCTACATTACTTCTCCCGGGTTTGGATTGTTCAAGAGGTTGCTCTCGCTAGACAGGTTATATTTCATTACGGACACGGCAGTACGGAGACCATCGATAAAGTCACCCTTCAACGGAATACGTCACTTTTGAAACAAGCGGCTACTCTCGTATCCAAGTTCTCAACTCAAGCACTACCCCTTTGGATTCAGAATCTTACGGCCGAAGATGGTAACAGTCGAAGGGAGGTTACTAGCTCTGAATTCATATACACCACCTTGGGCGAATGGATCTTTAGAGGTATGGGATCAGGCGCTAGTGATGACAGAGACAAGATATTCGCCTTTCTTGGCATGATCCCTACAGCGGCGGCGCAAGGGCTGGTAGCAGATTATCGCCTCACGGTGCAACAAGTCTATACCGGTGTCGCTGCCCACATACTATTTGAGGAGGACCGGCGAAAATCGGTGAACGGAAACATACGTGATGTGTTAGAGCAAGCCAATTGCGGTGTTAAAATCTGGAGCATGGACGATCTTGCTTTACCGTCATGGGTCCCCGACTTTCGGCGAACACCACGCAGGCCGTTAAAGGCTCCCCATCACTATTGCACGATTTTGCCCTCCGGCTCTGGCAAGCTATCCGATTCGGTGAAGGTACTCAAGCAGACCGGAGCCCTAGCTATGCAAGGGTATATTCTATGGAATGCGATAATGGAAGGCTATGTGCCACTTGGTCTAGATAGCGTGGTGTCGCTTGATGTCTCGGCATATAGGGTCCCGGAATTTCGGCTCTTTCTGAACAGACGTCATCTCGGTTATCGTATTCTATTTAAAAGTCAATTCAATACAGACCAGGACATCGCTCTGCTACCCTCGCTTCCTATCCCTGTCGACTTTGGACTACATCTTCGGCGCACTCGTAGCGGGGCCTATACGCTTCGAGGATTATGTATGATTCAAATTAACGAGAAGTATGCGGAGGCCAACCTCAAGGAAAGGAGGATAATGGGCAGCATCGGAGCCGATGAGTTTGAATTTTTCTGGGCCATGAGTCAACTGAGTTCTCTGAATCTTTCTTGCGAACTTTGGTATAAGCGCTGGAATGACTATCGTGAGGAGCATCACTCGCTCGCGCACCTCTTGAGCGGCCTTGGATATGGTCATGACGTCTTAGCTATGACTATACTCGAAAGCTGGGATGCACTTTGGAACTCTGTTGACTGGTTTTCGATTGAGAAGCATGTGGCCGGTCTTCTGGAGCGGTTCAATGCGAGGCACGATCAAGCTAGTTCGGTTGAGTCAAACAAAACCTGGGATAATATCCAAGATGAAGTCTACTCTGAGGCAGGGGTTTATGAAGCAGAAGTGAAAATACTTCATGTATGTGGAGGGAGTAAGATTTATTATGAATGCCTGGAATTTCTCCGTGACGGAACTAGCGATGTCTTCCAACGACACTTATCAAAGACCATCCATAACAGTCGCTTTATTCCAGAACTAAAAACATATTACTCACGTGGACAAGAGGATGCTTTAAAAAGGTGCGTGGAAATTATCAAGGAGAAGAGCCCTGGCAGTGCAACAGAGTTTGCAACTCTGAGCGGTTTATCCAGCCCAGACACCCTTCAATTCCCAGCTGAAGACCCTGCCCATGGGATTGCATCCGGTCTGTTTCACAAATCAGACCTGGAGAGTCTGCCGGCTTCACACGACTGCAATAGTAGCGGCATGTCTGAACACGTCACGCCAAGTCCTAAAGTGAGTGAAAAGGTCAGGAACAGTTACGTTCTACACGAACATACAGGGCGCGTGTTTAAGTTACTCGACGACCTGGGCAGAACGGCTTATTCTCGCCTACACAGGAAACCAGAGCCTTGTCTTTACACAACGAAAAGAACAGAGGTTATAATCGTTTAAGAAGCTGTCGACAACGTCAGAGATATATATTGTCACGTATATCTTGCTGTTCTCTCCAGAGCAACAGCGGCGTCGTTTCTTGTCATAGCTATCAGATCACACACCCTTGAAGACTTGTGCTCCCCCTACCGTTACGAAGTAACGGTCGGGGAAAAAACGATAACAAGGAGGATCTTATTTGGAACAAATAGTGATCGATGGGCGCTTCAATCATGAGGACCGGCTCGGGACAGCAGAGGATAGAAGGCGCAGGGCTCCATCTACTGACCAAGAGGAAGTCGTTTCCTCGTGCGAGCAAGACCAACCCAATCTAACCTACAGATCTTTCTTTGCCTTCTATCATTTCCTCTTTCTCTTTCTCTTTCCTCTTCCTCTTCCTCTTCCTCTTCCTCTTCCTCTTCCTCTTCCTCTTCCTCTTCCTCTTCCTCTTCCTCTTCCTCTTCCTCTTCCTCTTCCTCTTCCTTCTTTTTTCCTTTCTTACTTAACCTAATTAAGTAGTTGATCAATCGGAAATACCATATGTCAAATCCATTCTTCCCACCTAACGCCATCCCTCATCAGCAGATGAACTGACACCTCTTCGTCTTCGTCTTCGTCTTCGTCTTCGTCTGCATCTTCTCCCCACATGGGTCCCTCGGCATCGACGAGGTACCCGTTTGCGCAGAATTCGTAGCGGACACGCGTCTGCTTCGCGGAGTATATCTCGTCGAAGCGCGGGTGTAGCGCATCGGCTAATGAGCGCACGTTGTCGTCCGCTGGGTGGAGCTGCTGCCACGGCTCGCGACACGCCACGCCCCAGCAGGACTTGAGTACGAAGAGCAGCGCGTCAAGGCGTGAGGCCACCTTTTCGGCGGGCAGGCCTGCGATGAGCGTCTTGTTCGCCGAGGGCGACTCCGACTCTGACTTGGTCGGAGCGAGTAGATTGTTCATCTGACCCGGATCGACCTATTGATTCGATTAGTCTTTCGATTCTGTGCCATACCACTAGACCGGGGGCAGGGAAGAGCAAGAGAGATGGCAGAAGGTTTACAGGCAAGAGAGAATACCCACCGTCATATCATAGAGCTCGTGCTCGTTATTACACCACACCGAATAGTACAGATTGTAGTCTGCGCCAAATAGCCGAACGGCTTTGTACGTGTTATTCTGCCGATGCATGGGTTGGTGTAAGCCCTCGCTCAACGCGGTGCCCCAGTATTCCACATTGGCGTGCTCCCGTTTTGTCTGCTCAGCACTCTCGATGTCAGCCTTCGTTACCGGGATAGGCCTCCCATCAAAGTCGGCCCGCAGGGGGACCCCCAAGAGATGGAGAAATGTGGGCGCGAGATCGGTGTGCGACGTAACGATATCCGTCGTGTGGTTGATCGCTACTCCCGGCCCACGGACGATTAATGGCACGTTGATGTCCTCTTCGTAGCCGCATGTCTTCCCCGGTTGTAGTCGGTGCTGTCCGACGTGGAAGCCGTTGTCGCTGCTGTAGACAACGTACGTGTTGTTGAGGATACCGTGGTGCGCGAGGCGGGTCACGAGCCCATCGACCAGCTCGTCGACGGCCTGTAGCGCGCGTAGGCGCTGGCGGTAGAAGTGGTCATTGTATTCCACGTTAGACTCATTCTGCCGTGGCAGATCTAAAACCCAGTTCGCCCCCGACGGCTAGAGAACAGATTCTTTCAAGTTAGCATGTGGAGCCTACAAGTATAAATATGGATATAGGGCTAGGCAAGCAGCATGGAACAGCCTGGAATTACTGACCTGCTCTGGATTGAAGTTATCTGTCCTGGGCACCTTCACATCTTTGAAAAGATGTCTATGCCTTTCTGCTGAGATGGGCTCGCTGAAGAGAGCGGACCGAGGCTCTCCTGGAACGGCCGGCTTCATACCGACATTCGAGTGCGGCCCGATCGGAGCAACGGTTAAAAAGAACGGTTTGTTCTCAAGGTCGTGAATAGCATCTTCTAAGAAGCCGTAGGCCTTCTCAGCCATGACGTCGGTGCTATATTCGCCCTCGTAACTCCGGGGCTCCTCGTCATTGCGCTGGAACGTGCTGTTCAGATAATCGTATGTATGCGGATCGAGAAGGAAGTCCTATTATCAACCGAAATTTTGCTTTTACTTAGCCAGTCACTCCCGCTTGTATTTCATCTGAACCAGGAGTCTACAAAGCTTATATATGAAGGCCGTGGGAATTCTCGTACTGAACCTGTGAACCCGCCTGGATACGGCGAGTTGTAGTTATAGATAGTATGAGCATTGAAGAGCTTCCCCGTATAATACGTTTTGTATCCCTCGCGCTGCAACCAGACGGGGAGATAGTCCTCGTTGAGTCCCTGTGCGACGAACTTCGGATAACCGCCTATGAGTAAAAATGGTTTGTTATTAGCATCATCGATCGATTATATCAAAAGAATGAAAGTATTAGTCTAGTGGGTAAGTAAGTAGGTGGATACGTAGATAATAGATATACCATATGGCGGGATAACGTCGGTGACGTTCGTGTTATGAGGCGCCTTGCCCGTCCACAGGTTCACTCTCGACGGACAACATAGTGCCGTGGTGCAGTAGTGCTTGTTGAACGACGTCCCGCGGTCTATGAGATGCTGCTTCACGAACGGCATGTACTCTAGCGAATTGAGGCGAACGTCTTGGTCGTCTGTCAAGATGAAGACTACGTTTGATCTGCGACGTGCGTAGTTCTGATTACCATTGCCGTCGCCATCGGGACTGGTGAGAGGGACTTGATCTTGAGCTTGTGCCAGAGCGAGAGGCAGAGAGTTGAAGGTCAAACCGACAGTAGCGGCGGTGAGGAAGTAGTCCGACGCATGCATATTCTGAGGCCGGGCTGGGTTACGTGAGGTGAGATCAAGTTCGGTAGTGCGGGGAGTTCATTCAAGCCGAGTCTCTGCGCCTATACCACGCCAATTTAATCTGATGATCTAGGTACTCTATTTGTAATTTATCATCATTATTGAGTTGAAGAAAGTATCAGACCTGAAAAGAAAGTTAGACGTTTGCTGTACCACTCGTCACACACTGTCAAGTAGCACTTACATAGTAGACTAGTAGTGAGCCACAGCTAACCTGCCTTATTACCCCGTCCAGATTGCCCGATTGAGATCATTCCGATGGGGAATGATGCCATCGGATAGTCTCACCTTGATCGAGTAAAGACTTTATGCAAGGCTTTTTATCTTTATCGCAATTAGTTATTATCTTTGCCGTAAGTACATTTGTTGTTGCTTTTTTGATCCTCTCACACATAGGTGAAAATTAAGTAAAGCTTGTTGGAGGCCATCTACGAAAACATGCGGATACGCCGGAGCCCAAATACAGAAGCTAATAAAAATAACGTGCCCCTATCTCAACCACCTAACCTACATAGGTAGATACACCAGGGTAGGTGCTCACAGTCAATTAACCTAATCAATCATCCCGCAAGCGCCTTTCCGACAAGCGTCTTCGCACGCTCACTAAGCCTCATCTCGAGCGCGATCTCGCGTCCGCGCGGGCTCATCTTGGCCCAGGTCTTGCGGAGGATATTCACCATCTTGTCCTCGTCGACGTCGTCCCTCCTCTCGAAGTCATCGAAGTGGTCGTCGAGGAACACGAGGCACGCTACGTCCTCCAGGATCTGCGTCTCCTCGTCCCCCCGCGCGAGGTCCTCCTTGCGCACCAGCGCCGCCACGCGCTCGACGTCCTCTGCGGGGATTGGCATCAGCGGCTCGGGCTCGCGGGCAGCTTCAGCCTCAGCATCGTCCTTGCTAAGTTGGCTGCTGGATGGCGAGGAGAGAAGTAGTGTCTTGATCTTCTCCGCTGCTTGTGTCTTCTGTCGAGCCCGCCACGTCAGGTACCCTGCGCGCGTCATGGGAAAGGTGTCGCGTGGTATCTCCCATCTGTCCCACTCCTTGAATCAGTTCGCGCTCTTTGATTAAATGACTACTGTGATTCTCCTTTCTAATGCCATGCATAAAAAATCCAAAAGCCAAAACTGAAACAATGAAATCGACCTATGCAGCAACTAAGACGGAATCTCATTCCCGCCGTGTTTGTTGTTCATCGCATGCATGTAAGAGCGGGCATTGGGTAGGTAAGTTGCAACAAATGCATGCATACATAATAAGTATGCAGTTCCTCAGTTTTTCCTACTACATAACTCCTTCCTCTCTCACTCGTCGCCATCACGATCCATACTACTACTACATGACATGCGCGCAACCAAGCAAAAATTAAGAACTCACTCACCTCCTAAAATGCTGCGCCCGACAGGCGAGCTGCAGCGTAGGCGACGCCTCCGGACAGCGTACGGCCAGCCAGCGAGTCATCTTTTGCGCATAACGCAGCTCGTTGGGCACCACCGCTGTGCCGCTTCCATCCTCGTCACTCGGGACCGTCACCGTCTTCGGGTCCTCGGCATGCGCGTCGTCGATAAGTTTCTGCGCCGCGGCGAAATTGACAGGTAGATCTGGTAGACTACTAGTAGGTAGCTGGTTTGTCGTCATGGCTTGTGCTGTGCTGTGCTGTGCTGTGCCGTGTCGTGCTGTGCTGTGCTGACCCTCAACGGTTTTTAGTCTTATCCGAAAGAGCGAGTGGGCTTATACAAGAGTGAGTGATTTGATTTGACTTTATGTATATATATAAGTAGATGCAATGAATTTGAATATAGATGTAACGTAAATAAAGTTTGAAATTGATATCCAAAAAGTTGTTATATATTCTGTATAGCTCTGTTAAATTTCAAGAAAAGGACAGCGTTTGAAAGTGAAAACCTCGCGTTCATGAAGCTGACCAAGAGCGTTATCGTGGAAGATAATCTGTATAGCACCTTGTTATAGCGGGGTGGGGTTCTGGGACCTTATCACTGTTTTACCTAAAGCTAACAGGTACTGACTCCTACGCAGACGGTAGCGGCCAAGTTAACTCGACTACTAGTACATTAATATTCCACTTTATGTTAGAGACTGCCTTAGAACTGCGTGGAGATTTATGCTCAATTATTGGATTTTTGTTCTTGCCGTATATGGATGACTGGAGGAAGCCCAAGGTGGTCCAGCTACTTCAGAATTTCATGTCGCATTTGCTATGTGGGATAGATAGGTACCTACCTACCCACTAGTAAGTGCTCTAGTAGGCACTGCAAAATTCTTGAGCCGTCACTCAATCACCGCGTACTGAGGTATATATATATATATAAATGCGGTTAGCCAGAGAATTGGAGGTGAATAAGCTCGATGCGATGGGCCGTCTGGTTTTATGATATATCGTCATCGAACAGCTCAGCAGCATTTCCTGTGCCTTTTGTTTGCTGGCCTCCCGCTGAAAACAAGAGGTATCGTACGCTAAAATATCCTACGCCAAAATCCCATAGCCCCAGAACGCATCGTATATACAATCCACTCAAAATAATCCAAACGATCTCCAAATGATCCACGGGGGCACTGCTCCTGTATTATGTTCCTGGATAAGGCTGGTATGACTGGTATTGTTCTGGAAGCGGCGGGCTGAACTGAGCATATCCAGAGTGCCGGTACTGTTGGGGTTGCTGAGGTTGTTGGGTCTGCTGTTGGCGTTGTTGGTGGTGATGCACTGCTGGTTGCAGTGGCTGAAGAGGTGGTGAGTTATTAGAAAGCGCCGAAACCATCGTGTTGTAGTTTTCAGCAGGACTGACGGGGCTCACGGGGCTTGGCTCAACTGGCGACACTTCATCTTGCGCTTTGGACACTGGGGCCCCGGGAGTGAAATACGATGGTGCCTCGGTACTATGGTCGTGGCCCAGAGCGAACATGGCGTTCGCAGTTCCATATGTATTAGGCGGATATCTCATTATCGGTTGGTCTGTGGTCTGCGCCATGCCTGGGGGCGCTTCGCCAAAAAATGTCGAGGCGTACTGTGATCCTGGTATTTCATTCCGATAAACATCGTGGTCGCTAGGCGGCATTTTTCGGCTTAGTCCAAGAGGGTTCGGGTCCCCCGCTTGCTTCTTCCGCCGATGCAAGAAGAATAAGATGGCACCGATAATCAAGGCCAGACCAGCAACGCCACCCACGACACCCCCAGCGATGGCCCCGGCATTCCTCGATCCCGATCCTCCCCCGTTAGCGTCGGACGGCACTTCTGTCGAAGAAGCACTGCTATCCGGGACATTGACGGTGATGGTCGTTGTCAAAACGCCGTTTGTGCTTGTAAAAGTAGAGAGCGACCTGGTCGAGCTAGCAGCACCGCTGCTGGCTACGATATTACCCGACGCAGCCTTGGCGGCGCATCCTACGAAAGAAGCGCCATAAAGAGAGTCATAGAAGTTCGCATCATACGTGCGAGTTACACAATGTGGGCGATCTCGGTCACCGCTGCCTTTCAATCAGCGAACCATTTCGGAGAGACTCATGACTTCGCACCGGCTTACCAGTAGGTTGTGAGCGGGTCCGCGGTAGACCCCCGCGCCGACTCTGTAGATTCCAGACAGGTTGTCGGTATGATGCATCCACGAGGGTTCGGCTCCGTACAGCATCCTACGATACCATAACGTCGGTCCAGTCTACAGAACTCTCCACTACCGCAACTGACCGCCGGACCTAATAAGAGGCGAAAGATTAATATCAGCGGTCGCGAACAGTCTCTGATGGCTGATTACACATACTACCTAGGCTGTCATCGGAATAGCCGCAAATCGTTGACATGCTGTCATCTCTCCTCCGAAGCTCCAGAGCAGACGGCGGCCTACCGGGGCCAGGCGTTGTCACCGGCACCCATCCCTCAGGATTCAGGGTGGCGATTTCAGCGGTTGGTGTTACCGGAGCCCAATCCCCCGCATCTGGACGAGTTTGAAACCACCGGGCATCAGCCCGCGCGACCGCATAACTCAGGGCAGTCAATCGAAGGGCGAGTGCCATAACTTGCACGTGCGTCCATCCAGTGGGAAAGCCGACAAGAAGCGGGATGAGGGAAAGCGATGGGGCCAGCCATTACTTATGGGTAAAGTGTGAGAGAGAAGGCAGGAAGAATAGGTACACCTAGAGCTTGAGCGATGCTTATTGCCGGACTCGGCTATCAGGGCCCTTCCGCTGAGGCTGCCAGCTGAAGAAACACCCCGCTCGAAGGTTTCTAGGTTAAGTGATGATGAGACCTTGTCCTGTCTGTATCGGATTCAGAGTGTGCCGGCTAAGCAAGCCATGGAGACGATCCCCGCTGCTACGCCAATGCATTGCCAATGAGGAGAGAGCCTGCCCATGCAATGTCAGCAGCAACCCGGAGAAGAAGCTGTGGGCGGGCATCAGAAGCTGCGTGGGTTGCCACCTAGCCTGCATTGCACCCCAATAACGCTCTCACAGGCAGAAAGAGTCGGCGAGACTTTCTCGAGGCTAGAAGGCATCGTCTCACTGCTTGTACTGTACATACTTACCTACTATATTGCGCACCGAAATACCCCATATCAATCTTACATGCATAATATTATGTAGTTGGGCGTGAGAGAGAGGTAATCTACTTCATAGATGGTACCATTCCAATAATAGAAACCATAACGACTCAGACAAGACGGCGGTTGGCGCCGTTCCAGACCAGGCAAAAACCAAGCAGCTGATCTACCTGGCTAGACAAAAAAGCAATGGGGGATGGGTAACCGTCGAATAGTCGGCGAGAGACCAAATGAAATGTCACGCATTTGCTAGCCTGAGCAGCTTCCCCAACCGAACCACAATCAACCTATAGCAATTGCCAATCGCATTTGCCAATAGATAGATAGACAACCACTTGGCCACTTGGCCTCTGTGGCCCCCATCTTCATCAGTGAAGTGCGGTAGTCTCCGTCGTTGGATCACAAAGCTTTCCTCCTAACAAGCTGCTTTCTACTCACACAAGGGTCTTCGTCAGATCGTCTGAGAATCATGCCTTTGGGGTATCAGGTTTGAGGGTGACAATGAACAGTGCGCAGAAACAGAACAAAACTAGGATGGGCGAACGGCACTAGAAGGATGATGGAACACCTTATGCTAGACTTGGCGGGGGCGTTGCAGGTGGTGACTGGGTAGGATGCCAACTGGCAATGATTATCTATGCAGGGTAGGAAGATGCAGCTGGGGAGCTAGACGTGCTGGTAATACCAGGATCACCTCGAAAGTACATCGTATAGTCGTCTGAATAGTAGTGGGTTCTCGCCCTCATGTATCAAGTTCGACGGACTTATGTTCTTGTTTCACAATTTATCAAAGGTCTTTTCGCAATGTTGCTGACGCCAACAAATAATCTCACTCCTTGTATCAAAGCGACCAGGTATGTTCAATATCTTGCTGGGTAGTAGGAACCTAGTAGTTACTTACTTACCTACCTGACATTACCCAACCCATACCGGCATCAAAACCACAAAGCTAATATTATCGATATGCAGCTGTATGCACAATATGCGGTGTATGCAAGCCGATAGCTGAGTTAAGCTAGCTGAATTTATTGATTAATATTTATATGTAGTGAGTCAGATCTCATCTTCCATCTCTGAAAGCATTCATAGGATCAGATTCGAAAGCCCACAGATCTCGAGGTAGGTACCTACGCATGCTATCTAATATATGCTATATGCCGTCAGCGTGATCAATCTAGGGGCAAGTACAGATGTACGGGGAGGTACGGGCAAAGACGTTCTTACGAGAGTCTGGTTGAAGAAGCTTGGCATGAGTTGATAGGCCCACTACTCTAGCTAAAGTAGTAACCCGAAATGCGACTGCAGCTTGTCTGTTGCGGTAGGAGACCTGAAGTGGAAGTCGATGTAGGAATGGTGGTAGTGGGTGGAAGGAAGAAGAGGGGAAAGAAAATCAAGAGGCACACAATACCATACCTACCCTCCACACTCGTCGGGCTAGACAGTTTATTTACCCAATTGAGCTGTTTAATCAATGCTACGATAACATCGGGTGGTGTGCCGGCTTCTCATTGTCGTACCTGTCTAGAAATTACTAATATAGACTGTCTGTGGGTTGTAAGACTACATACAATTATGCGGCTTATCAACACCACAACTCTCGAGTTAGAGACTTTTAGCGACGAGCCCTTCGAGCTCAGCTTTCCTAGATATGCTATCCTCTCACATACATGGGAGGACGAAGAGGTTACCTTTCAGGACATACAGAATCTTGACGTGGCACGCAAGAAGCGTGGGTACGCAAAGATAGCCAAATGCTGCGAAACGGCTTTAGAGGAAGGCCTGCAATGGGCATGGATTGATACTTGTTGCATCAATAAGGAAAGAAGTGCCGAACTTGATGAAGGTGAGCAGGGACACCCATTGCGTAGCTTTGGACTTTGTTCGAGTCACTAAGCCTGGACCTTCTTTTCATAGCGATAAACTCCATGTTTAAGTGGTACGAGGCCGCAGCCATATGCTACGCCTATTTAAGTGATGTGGGGGCTTCCGGCCATAGGGACTGGCGGAGTTCCAGATGGTTTACTCGAGGATGGACCCTTCAAGAACTCGTTGCCCCCTTTGAAGTTGTACTGTACGACTGCACATGGAAGGAGCTGGGAACGAAAAGACGCCTTGCAACGGAGCTGAAAGAAGTGACACGCATCCCTGAGAAAGTATTACTCGACCCAGAGGTAAGGCTCGATATGTCCATAGCCGGACGCATGTCATGGGCGAAGGGGAGAAAAACCACAAGACCAGAGGACAGAGCTTACTGCCTGCTTGGTATCTTCGCCATCAACGTAACTTTATTGTATGGGGAGGGCGCCCTGGCATTTAGGCGACTTCATGAAGAGTTGCTAAGAAGAATTCCCGACGATACGATATTTTTAGGTGGGTTGTCCTGGGAAGACAAGGAATTCAACGAGTGGGCCATGGGACAAGAAACTACAACACCTGGACAGGGCTTTCTGGTCACTCCAGACAATGTGCCCTGCGGACTCGAAGCCGAGATAAACCCGTTAAGTCGACCTGAAGAGGGCTCCGCTGAGCTCGCACCACGGTCTCAGTACGGGCAGTCGTGGTTGCGAGAAGATACCGTTACTGTGTCAATGCGAATGATCCAAGTCTGTTTTTCTAGGACCAAGGCAGCCTTACCACCCATCACCATGAAACAGCAAACATACGTTGAACTAGATGAAGGAAGCCAAGCCGCGATAGAGGCTTTTAATACTTACGGGCCAAAGCTTCCCGGCTCGCCTGTGTGCCTGGGATTGCTTCGTTGCGGGCCAACTAGCGACAAGCTTCTGGCACGATACTTTATTTGCCGCGAAGACGACGGCGAACTAGAAGCCCACCCAACAAGCGTCTATCGGTACGTGTCGCGACTAGAGGCCAGCTACTGGCCTACCATGCAATGCCGTGTCTTCCATAGAAAGGAATATTTCAAACCGCGGCCCTACCTGGAACACCTGCGAGATATACAGAGCTGGGACGCAGAGAAGCCATTGGACGGGGCCTTCAGCAATGGATGGGAGTGGAGGTTTATCAATAAAGTTAAAAATATACCCAACGATGAAAAAAGCGGGCTAAACATATGGGAATCCGAATCTTACGAACTCCGCTACGGTACAAGCATCTGGGGCTTAACCATAAACCTGGGCCCTGACAAGACCGTCACAGATGTTGCCCCTCCAGACTTTCACGTCCAGATACGACTAGAACCCCCTAGAGCCGCAGAACTTTACGTCGAAACAGCCAGGGTAAGCCTCAATAGACGCCTCGCTCAAGTTATACAGTTCCATCGCAGAGTGCCAGTTACGGGAGGCTCTGCAGAACTTTGGATCACCATCCAACACGGTCTCAAACAAGGGAGACACTGTTATAAACCATTGATTAGGTTCAGAGGCTTTGAACCGAGCGGACCCTAATAGCAACCTACCTTCTTTGTAGAGAGTATAGGGTATTAAGCCCCTTACATGACCGTTGGCCTCCGCCTAGATGATGTAAAGAGACACCAACCTCAATCTTGCATATAATCCGTTATATATGGCCTATATGCTTCATTGACATAGAATAAAATGCCATTAGAACCCCTTAAGCTCACATTATCTCCGGGTCCCAGCACACGAAGTCTACCTCGAAGCACTGTCGTCCTGGGCCCTTTTGCATAAGTCGAAATGATAATCAATAATAGGAGATTCATCTTCACTCCACGTTCCTTGTGTTTTTATGTCCTGGCCTAATTAAATCTTTGAGAGCCTAATTGCCCCTTTTTACAGACCAAACTATCTTTCTAACACGAGTAGGATCCTTAAAACTACAGGGAGGGTTTATTTAATACTTTTATTTTAATATGTACAAACTGCCAACAATTCATGTTAATAAAAAAAAGTTTTTTAAAAATTAGCTTAACAATATATAAATTCGACTTTCAAAAGAGAAGATCACTTAAGCCTATACAATCTTGGCACCAAATGTTAAATAAGTTAAAATTGCTATTATAATATCACATCATAGAACTTGCCTACTTAGAGTTGAACATACTATTGGTAGGATAATTATTATGCATCGTTGCTCGAACTTCAAGGATACACTTTTAATACTTGTCACCTACATAGCTCCAGAAATGCCACAAGTGTAGAGAGACATAAAATACACTACAAGACGACCCTTGCAGCTATGAATTTGTCTGCGTAGAAGTCTCTGACCACGTATTATGTTCCGCCAAGAATGGCAATATCCCTGGTGTTGTCATTTGTGCTAGATGTTATACAAGAGGCAGAGGCATTCCTGTCAGTTACGTGTTTAAGTCTCTTCTGGTAGTCTTTGATGCGGGTCTCATTAGATGACAGGTGCGTGCATGTATGAACGGCCTCGAGCCGCGTGCTATAATTACGGCGTATGCATCTCAATATATCACTCCCTCTTTTGCAACAACTAATCACAATAGGCAAGAGAAACATTGCACCCTCTTTAAAATTGGCGCCGAAGTCAGGAAAGAAGATATCAAGGGAAATGCCTACCTGGCAGACCTCGGCGTAGATTCGCTGATGATGATAGAGACCATCAGCGAGATCTCGAGTCTGTAATTACGGAGTAGAGCTGGGGATAGACGGCTTTGTGGAGCTGGCTGACTTCGAGTCGCTGATCCATTAATTACCTGTACAAGGTTGTGTGCGGAAGCGGTGATGATGATAATTCTAAAGAGGATATCTTGTCGGACGATGCCAGTGAGAATACCTTACCGTCAACAGTTAGCTTAACACCAAATTTGACGCCTCCAGCGTCAATGACTCCGAGGCATGATGTAGAATTGGAGGCTCTAACGGAATTTGTCACTTATTCGAGAGCCCCAGAAGGTACAGCAGGATACCCCAAGATCGACTTTCAAATAGCAGGAGCCAACAACATTGGTGCCACTGAGGGGGTAGCATTATCTCGACCACAGCTAACTTTCGACGCCATCCGATTTGATTTCGGCAAATACGCGGAGGAGATGGGCTTCAAAGACTTATGGACGGCGCGTGTATCCCGACTAGGCAAAGCTAGTCGAAGCATAGATGCTCGACGCTTTCCGTGAGCGACTGCCGCGGTGCCCGGCGGTGGGCGAGAGAGATATTGCCCTTTCTGCCCCTTTCAGACGAGAGTGTCACTGTTGATCCAAGCAGGCTGATCGCTCTGGACTGGTCTGGTGGGGGCCACTTGGCCATGACATTGACCACACTGCGGAACCTGACGGCATCAAGGCCCCTGATCTCACTTCGGTTGCTAATACTAATAAGGGGGCGTATATATCCTCTTAGCGTTGACAATTAGTGGAGGAAAACTTTGTTGCAATGCCTGGCCCAGATCACAGCATTTTCTCTTTTAAAGGCAATAATCTGATAACTTCGTAATAAACATCCAGTTATCTTCCACATTCTGGCCGACCTTCGTGTATACAATATAATATATGTCGCGGATCAGAACTATAACGATAGCCCACCACAGTACCGTACAAAAGTAGAACGTAATCAAGTTGGGCGACCTGACCTCGTATGCATTTTATATACATGGGACTGTGACAATTATGATATCCCACCTACCTCATCTCTGTTACAGTGCCTCTTATATACGTTCCTTTTCAAATCTATTTCTCTTTCTCTATAACTGGTATGAATATATACCGCAGAGCATCCATTTGAAGATTAATTTCCTGCCGCTTTCCTAGATACTTACCTTGCTGAACCGCGTGACGCAACAACAAGAATTCAGCATAATTAGAGCACACGTCTATCACTTGTGTAACAGGGGACTTGGGATTAGCCCCTACCCTAAAGTTCATATTAGCACCCACACACACACAATCTCTCTCTGTTGACGTATGTTGACGTATGTTGACCTATGGGGTAAAGTGACACATGTGTAGGCAGGTAGTCGGTCATGCGTAGTGTAGCATGAAGCTTGGGATGGGGTTAGCCTTGGAGTACAGCGGAGATGCAGCAGGAAGAGTGCATCATCAGAGTAGGTACCTACATAAGCTCAAAAATGCTGAGCCAAGTGACGTAGGTCAGTATGTATCGTGTTTTGCATGATATTCTTTTTATATATTTTGACGGAAAAGACGCTGTAGCCAGTTCCAATTGCCGCCCCCTCCTGGTCCCAGGAAGAAGCTAGAAAGAAATGGGTTCGTGTATGTACGTAGGTGTGAGAGAGAGGGAAGGGTAGTGACAGGTTATGTGTTACCTACCTGCCTATCCCGCCCAGGATCTAACTACCTAGGTACATACAAAAGATAGTAGTCTACATAAGGTAATAGTAGGTACTCTGAAACAGGCCGGTCGGTAAGCAGGTGAGATAGGTAGGTAGGTAGGTAGGTAGTCCATATCGTTATGAGAGAAGAAGAAAACGAAGGTTTGGGGGGAAAAAAAAAAAAAGTGAGGCGAAAAAGAAGAGCTAATGTCAGGTAAGTAGTATGGAAATCGCATATAACAGGCATGTAGTTATTGAAAACAGGTCGTATTCCACTTACTTACCTGCTTTTGTATATATACTACCTACATAACCCCCCCTTGTCATCACATGGCATGGTTTACCACATGTGCGTGTGTATGCGTGCAAGTGTTTGCAGTTAGGTAGGTAAGTGAATAGGTAAGTAGGTAGCTGCACATAGCCGCCATGCAGGCCGATTCGGTAACTAACCAGGGATCTTTGTGACACCAGGCAGTAATCAGGTACCTTACCTACTTTTTCACGATAGTACAGAAAAGGTACAGAATATGATGGAGTGTTGTATTTCCAGGAAGCGGCTGGTCGCATTGGCTCGGCAGGGCTGGTGGTCTGGCAAGGGGGGCCTTGTTCAATGCCAAGAAGGCATGTGCCTTAATATTGGATTTGACGAACTTGTAATTAAGGTACGCACGTGTACCTAGTATAGGTATCTTTTCACGTACCTACATGCGTACGTATGGAAGCTGTACGTACATATAGGTACCCAAAGTCGATCTCCAGGGAAATAAAACACGACCCAGATCGCTGGGACACCAAGCAGAAAAAAGACCGGGGGGTTGGAAACCTTCCTTCCCACCACATATCCCTAACCCAGGTTAGTACCAACGCTACGGGCCGAAAATTGTTGTGTTGTTCAGAGAAAACGATGTTGCCTTTTAAACATGTTGTTCAGTAATCATCAAAGCCCGGATATCCCCTTTAGGTGTCTGCAGATCCCGTTCTTTTTCCACTTTGTTCCTGTTCTTCCTCCTAGTCTAGCCTAGCCACTGCCATATGAGGGAGGTGAAGCTTAAAGAGATCACTGCTTCTAGATTAAACCTAGGCATACAGAGTAGTCATGCTCATTTACGGTGTTACGGCGACAGCCTGATACGGTCTCAGTTATTAACTAAGTAAATAAGTTTTCTAGCTTCTGTAAGAATCAGTGTCATAGAGGTAGTGAAGTAGGGAGGTAGGTCGCCTACAGGGGCCGCATGGGTTGTGCAGAACAAGAGTCGTCATCTCGCCTTGTTTGACAGACTGATCATGTTGTCAGACCTGCCATGCCACGCCCATGCCACTCGATCTCACACGCAGTACGCTGTAGCCTTGAAAGTCCAGCTATGAAAAAAGAGAGCCTTACCCTGAAGGGCAGGGTCTGACTCGGCAGGGTTAGTCATCTGATACCTATTGTGTTTCTGACCCGTCCCCTTTCTAATATGATCACAGTTCATTGTACATCAAAGGGACATTAATGGGCAGCCCTTTCCAAACTAATATGTCTCCTCATATTCGACACGACATGAAAAGAATACCTCATTTCCGTAATAATGCGGAAGTTGCTCTCTTCGGCTTAAGTGATACCGGGCAAGGTACGGTAGAGAAGCAAATTCTGTGTCTAAAATAGAGCATGAAAATAGCATGAAAATAGCGAGAAAGTAAATGAGCATACAACAGACGGGTTTTACATCTGGGAAAGGTATGGCAGTTTTGAATTAGCATTCCCCCTCGATACACGCCGAGAACTTCTTCCCTCTCAGCTAGGTAACACTGTCTTACAAAAGTGTATTGAGGGACTGTGTGGGCACCTGTACGGGAGATACACATAGGCCTGGGCAAAGAAAAAGTAAACATGACGTATAAATGTAATGGCCCATTGCAACGACTTGTTTATAGGCCATGCACTGTCTGGAAGCAAGACGGGACCGAGCGTTGTTAGTTTAAACTCGCTCTGGACTGTGTAAGTGACCTGGAGAGTTTCGATCATATCGCATGCTTCTGTCATATGGCAAATATATACATAGTTCCGTGCTTCGACAGGCAATTCGTTCAAGCAACGTGTTTCCTCATGGTACATCGCGCTAACGACACTATATTATACATTCTGATGCCACCCCCTTTCACTCTGGTGTTGAAATCTCTGCTCGTAGACAAGCAGAGATAGAAATCTAGTACCTGAGAGTATCAGCTTCACTGAATCTTTCAAAGTGAATTATAGACTGCTTCTCGAACGTAGGAGAACACCATATCCGTAATTACGCATCACTGAGAGCTTTTGACCAATAGTTCGAAACAAACAAGGGCTGAAGCTGCCGACAATGCCGTGATATCCGTACGATGTGGCATTAGAGTAGGCATTGATACAAGGTAAGCTGATATGTACAGTCTTATGACAGGCGCTTCATAACCTTGACCAGCTGGTCGGGGTGGCAAGTAGGAGCACAGTAGCGCCGAAGAAGCTCCCTCGAACCTTCTCATTGCCTAAGGGGCGACTATCTCGCTCGTGGACCTACGGACATATATCACGAGGAAACCTCAAGACTCATCCACAAACGTCCCTTAGCGTGCAATATCCGAAAGGAGGCCGCCACGGCCCAGCGATGAGCCGAGGAACTATGTGATAAACCGCCACAGGATCTCAGCTTGGTGTTCACGCACGAACCAGCCTTGCTATGGTCCAGGCTTGCAAGTATTATGTGGGGAACGATTGGATATCACTTTTCCCGATAAGAACATCAGCCCTAGTTCTAGACCCTTGAGGGTAGGTTTGGTTTTGTTGTCTTAAAAACCACAAATATTCTTGATATATAGGTATACACTAGTGCGTTTTAAACACTGGGCCACGGCATGATGCTGTGTTTCTCTGATACCAGGCGACTGGAGCGACGTCCAGTGGCATGCCGTCAGGACGATGACGGGATGACATGACGAGGGAAACGGGCCTGTTCAATAAATACCGATGCCGCAGTGGTGGTGCAGCTCGCACCAGGTTTGTGCACATTGTGACACAGCAAGCAGACTACAGCAACACCAAGTACATACACCGATCTAGGTTAGCAGGTATGTACATAGTAGTAATTACAGGGTGGATCTTATGCGATGCGGTTACGGACGGTTTGATCGCCGGATTGATATGAAAGACTCAACCGCGGCCGTCGCGACAACTAAGTGGGTTGTCGGTTTAATTGGTTTAATGAGCAATTCCCCTAGCCCGGGTGGGAGAACTGATGGAGATGGAGTCTTATTTGATCTTCCCATCGAACCAGGTTGGTCCCTGGTAAAGTTGTCAACTGGTTTGACGCATCACCACCGCAATTGAGACGTTGTTTCTCATGTAGGTGATTTTCGCTTGTTTATTATGCTGTGCTTATGGCCCTGCTTGTTGAAAGCGTCATAATAGTAGGCCCATTATAGCTTGTTCGGGTAATACTAGCATTTCGGTCTAGCGAAAGTCGATGGGAACCAAAATGCCAAGATATGCGGCAACTCTCATGTTAGCACCTATTCAGGTAGCATTCCATTTCTCAGATCTGACGATTTGAGGCTTGAACGGTTTTGATGGGATACGAAAGTACAGCACTAAGAATAAACCAAATACTATTACATACCAGTCAGATTGTTACATTATCCACTCGAGCCTAGACTCATACCAAGCGGAGCTCGCAATGACTCGCGACACGGCCACGCCGGCAAACCAGACGTCTCGGAGCGGAGTCGACACCTCGTGGCTAGCCCTGGACTTCCACATGGCTGACGGCTCTAGGTTAGCTCATTGTCTGCCAACCCCGGCTGAAAAGACAACACGTACCTAACCTAACGGGCATGCGGTCGGCTGGGACCGATAACGCATGCGGGGAGGATTGGTGATAAGCCTATTTTGTGGTAGGACAAACGAGTACGCAGTCGATTGATTAATATTAAAATAATGCGGAATTTTAATTCGTCGCTTTTTGCTTATTGGCACCCGTAGCCAACTGCGGATTGGAGGAAAAGATGCAGTATATAACTGTAGATAACATGTTATTGGGTTAGGCAACTCTCAAAGGTAACAAACAACTTTGCGTGTCTCAGGTCTGAGCCGGAAAGGGAACCCATGCATTAGAGGATCTAGATTCGCGGGAGCCCAATGCTACCTGGGTACTACATACATAATATGAGACGAAATTTGTGTATGTGGGAGAGGGTCGGACTAGGTCTGTGGGTTTGAACTCACCTGGATCCAGGACAAAGGTTCGAGCTAGCTAGGGTTAGATAGCTACCCAGGTTAGGTAACATAGTGCATATGGTAAACATCAGCAATAAATGGTATAACTAGAGTTTAATGTTAAAAGCGAATTATTTCAAGATTGCCGAGATACTATATCCCGTTGCCCGTTTCTTAGCCCAACCACGCTATAGAGAATAGTACAATGTTGGTACTGATCAAGGTGGGTTAGCCGGCCGGGCCCGAGGAAGGGGAAAAGAAAAAATTAATAAATATGTACTGCGGTTATGAATGACGTCTGAAGATTGTGGAGATCCTGCGTTGGAGGCCTTCGACATAAAGTTTTTTTTATCCTTTCCTTTGTCGCTTCAGCCCCTCTAAGCAGGCACCTGTCAATCACGTGTACAGCAGTACTAGTACATAAAAAGCTATCGGTGTAGGGTAAGTACCTAAGTACCTATAGACACTGAATGCCCTGCTTACTATGAGTACATGTATGCAATATTGTTTACTTGTAGAATATCTGATATAATATTCTCTCCTAAGTGGTTGAAATAGTAGAAAGTTTATAGTTTATTCAAGCTAACAGATTCCTGTCAAGTATAGGAGAGCTCTGTTTGGAGAAAACTGGGGAAGCGACAGCAAAGCGGCTCAAAGGATTCTGGAGGACGCCCAGACTGGCACAGGAGCAGGCCAGTAAAATTTACCTTCCAACCAATCAGATTCTGAGATCCCTCCGCCCTTTCCGCCCACTCACCACGGCCACAGAGCCCGGCCCATCGTATCTATTCCATTCCCACCCCCCTCAGCGGAGAGGCAGCCCCTGGTGCAAAGCCCCTGGGAGCAACAGGCCTAAGCATCTTGCCTACAGCAGCCGGTGCGTTCAGGGTCCTTTCCGCTGCACCACATATCCTCACATGTCACAACTTTCTCCTCCAAGGCCTCCTTCACAAGTTTGCATGCATTCTCGGCCTCGAATTCCTGCTTGGCTGCAGATATTGAGGCTGCCGGATCGACAGCGCTTCCCTCTAAAAGTTCTGCGGCCGCCTTATCCGTTCACATGTCATTGCATATGTACGGCACAGGCTGCATCTACCTACAAAACAGGTACTTCCCTATGTTAGTACTAAATTCATGTGTACTAGTAGGTAGCCAAGATGTTCCGTCCAATAAAAATTCTTCCTTGGTTGGCTTGGGGTGATCCCCGGTTGTCAAAGTACCATGTACACATCTAACAAGCAGCCTCCTTGGGCCTCGACTTCTCATCCCCCATCCTTTCATGCTTGTCACATGAATATATAGAGATAAATTAAATAAAAAATAAAAATGAGGCAAAAAGGGGAAAGGGTAAATGGGATGATGATGTATACCTTGATCTGCTGTCAAGTCACATCCCTAACGTTTAGTACCTAGGTATGTACTTACATCTACCTCGCGCAAACCAGTGCTAGCTTGACGTGTGTCTTTCTCCCTCGGACCCGGAGCTCTTCGGGCTTGCCGTATGGATTCGTTTTACATTGTCATTGCTGCTTCAGTCAGACATATCACTATGACGATGATGAGGTCCATCCCGGCGCTTAGTATCTAGGGGTGTTTCTTGGTCTCTCGGAATTTTCGCCTCATGTCAAACCTTTCATTGTTTGATTTTCACATGAACCGTGCAAGGTCGGATTCTGTTTACCCATGCGCTCCTGTTGAGTTCCTACTGGTCTTTCTTACTTCCAACTCCAACAGTTAGAGCTAGGAGAAGAGAAGAGCAATTGCATATCTCGGATGCAACAGTAAGGTATAATTATTCCCTGCCCTGCGTACCAACATCATCGTTGCGGCCAGGGAGTACTGGCCGGGTTATAGCCCATACCTACCTCGCACTTCGTTCGTTTTAGTCCTTCGTCCTGGTCCTTCGTCTGAAATCCCGGCCTAGAGAGTCTCCAAGGCACTGGGTCGTTCACCGATATCCTTAGTCTTGCGCTATTACATGGCACATGGAAAAACAACCAGCCGTGAATTAAGCTCAGAAGGCTTAGTTCTCTGCATATGGTGTACATGAGACGCCGTCTAGTCGAGTAGACACATACGTAATAACATACCTACTTACATACTTGGAAAGGTAACCGGCTTAGAGAAACACGGCGCCACCCAGCCTGCTGCCCTGCCGGCTACCTATCATCACCATAAGTCTGTATGACCTCTATACTTACCAGAGCGTCTGATGTTTCGCAGGCCGGTATCGTATTCCTCCATGTCCATCTGCCGCATTCGGTACCAAACTTCTTCTCAGTCCTGATCGACCCCCCGCAAAGCCACATCCAGGACCCATTATACCCAGTGTCGAACCCATTTCTTCGTACGACACGAACCTGCCTGTCAACCTATCGGCTCACGAAATACAAACCATTGGAGCGGTAGCTCGTCTCTTCAGCTCCCGTGGATCCGTCTCTGGGACCGCCGCTGTGACCCGGTTACATCGGCCCTTGTATTATGTTATCGACATCCACATTTCGTCTCTCATAATTCCCCCCTCGCCGGGTCCAGTCTGCGAAATACAAAACGGGTTCTCCTTTTCATTGATTTCCTAATTTTTCCAACTAGAAGGGGTTTGGTCCGTACATGTATTGGTGAGGCCATCGGTATAGACGAAGGATATAGAAAGCACGCCTAAGATTTCGTACGGCCGAACCATACAACGAGAAGTATAAAGTCCCTGTTGACCCACCAAGCCGCTATCATCACCTACATGCCTTAACCCTGGTGGCCCATCCGCCGACTCCTCACTTCGACCGATTCGACATATTAAGAACCTTCTGCACCTAAAAAGTCCCACAGAACACTTCTAACCTAGACTACTTCATTGCGCCTCTACTAAACCCGAAAAGCCGCTAATCGTAGTGGACTACCTACTCACTAATCCGGAGCCCAAAGCCGCTCTTAGCCTCCGCCGACCCTCCTCTTTAGACCCTGCCCAGGCGGGACTTTGGCGAGTCCGCATGACGGATCGGACACCTTGTCTGCTTCGAGGCCGTTTATTTCAACAACCGAGAGACACGCGCTTGGGTTTTGGTAACGCCATGTCTTTTCATCAACGGGGTAATGCATTCCAACAGGGGATGACACGTTCGGCTTCTCAGCAGTCCACACCGGCCTTTCCCCTCGAGAGAAACCCCTCAAATCCGTTCTCAGCCATGCAAGACTCGCAGTTTGATATCCTCCAATGGTATCCGCACTTCCAGTCGTGCGTTCGATATTTCCTGGACCATGCGCAGCATGAGAGCCCCGTTCAGGCAATGGCGGCTTTTATCAACATACAGCTTCCTTTCCAGAGAACACACAACCCCGTTATTTCCTCGAGGCCGTCGGGTTCGCCCTCTACGATATCATCACCCTCCTCCTCCTCGGCTGCAGGGAAGTTTGCCATTCCAGGTCAAAAGCCGGTGACTGTCAGTCTGACCCCCTACATTCGTCGCATGGTAGCGACTGGATTCGACTTTCCCGGCGTGTTACATGGGTTTTTCGGAGACGACTGGACGCTGGGGATAGCACATCTCCATGAAGTCGAGCGGAGAAACTATCTATTCGCCGCCAAGTCGTCGAGCTGGCTCGATGTCAAGTCGCAGTATGATATGCCAGACGGGCAGACCATCCCTTTTCTGCGGCCACTGCAGAACGTCACAGAGGAAGAGATCGTCAGTGCTGAAACGAACTGGAGCCAGTGGCTGGCCATGCAAGATTGGATGATCGGACCTCGGAACCCAGAGGATATATCCCCAGTTGTCAAGGAAGAAGATGTCTAGTCGTCTACTCCGGAACACATCTTCAAGGCGAATAGGGCGAAAGGGGTATCTGAGATGATACCACGACGGCCTTGAGACGGCATCAGTAAGGCCTGACACTCCACCCCCTTGGTGTAGCTATTTCCTACACTGGGCAGGGGGTTGGTCGTTGGAGGGCAAAATGCATACAAAGCATCTACCTCGCCAATAGGTTAGCGGGCGTTAAGTGCGAGGGTATTTAGGTCATTATTAAAGGATGTGGACCACAGTTTTATTTCTGCCAACTGAAAAGAGCCCTTTGAAGTACCATGCAAGTTATTTATCAACCTTCGGTGTTAGATATGACTGCGTTGTCGGACGTAACGAGGGGTGAAATGGATGGTTCTGAGTAGTCAAGTGAATCTTTAAGGGGCTCGTTAGGCCAAGGGTAGGCTTATTCAAATCAAGACTCAGTCAAGAACAAACAATTTTCGGCGGTTAGAAACATTTAGTATACTTAGGTGTATCTAAGCCACGCACCTTAACTATAGCCTAGGTCCTAGCACTCTTATGATCACTTAATTAACCACTTATGCTAAAGAGTCGGAACCTTGTTCGTGTCCCAATAGGACTTTATTTTAAGCCTCTACCTATTGTATAGGCCATTTATGCGTGGGTGAAAATGTTTGGAGCTATTCTCGCAGCTAATAGACCAAAGATATATCGGATTGAAACTGATGTTTTGTTCCCTCTTTCCAGGCACTGCTGTCTGAAAGTGCCACGGAGCCTACGTAGGTAATATAGTTTGCTTTTCTCGAGGTCTACTACAGTCTACTTGCTTAAATAACTTTTGATAATCTTGTATAGAGCTAAACGGTTTTCTTGAAGAGTCTTCTTAAAGAGGGACTTAGACACAACTAAGTAGCGATCACGACAACCCTTCTATTGTCTCAGTATCCTATAATCCTGTTAGCAAGCACTACTTGTCTACAATGACGCTGTTAGTATAACATGTTTAACCATATCCACATTAAGCACTCCAAATATATACAGGTAACTTGGGGTTTAAGACAACCTAAAATAGTAAATTACCCTTTAAAATCTTCCCTAAATCGAACAGAGTAATTAGCTACCTACAGGTATGCACTTTATTTAGGTTTACTATTTCCGGCCACCAGCTCAAGAATCTAGCAAGGCCTATTTAACCTTTTTATAGCCAGCCACATGTTATGCGTACTATAGCAGAGTTGCAGTGAATAAGGCAAGAGAGATATAAAACAGACAATACCCAGATAAACACCTATCTACTTAAGCTACTAGGTAGTACATATTGATCGAATTCTAGCATAATAGGTGATAGGTGATAGGAGATTGAAAAGCTTGTTGTAATAAGAATGCCGTGTTCCTAGGACCCTAGCGTGGTACGCAGCTTGGCTGCTTGCTGTAGCCCCTCTAGGTAGGGATGCATGTAATGCATATCGATAACTAACCTGGTATGACAAGGGTAGTATTTTACTAATAATAGCAGCCTCTGGGATTATAGATCCCACCCTCCCCTCATATGTACAGTACAATTTCGGGGAATTAATATCTTATCGTAGGCGCGTCATTGTTCAAGCGCGCAGTAAACCTTCCGCCGACAGTTAGTACCTTGTATAGGTACACCTAACATTCATGAATAAATCGACATAATGCCTCAGGGCACCAGGACGGTAAACAGAGCATAGAATGCTATGCTTACCGAAACAGTATAAGACGAAGGTAACATACGATTGCTCAAGAAATAACCATATCTTTATGTCTTGATGCGAACGAACAGCTATGGACACGGATATGCTCGATGCGTCGGCGACCAGCCATCTTGATGAGACTCAGGCTGCCGGTCAAGCTGGCTCCCGCAGCCAATGGGCTGAGTACATGTCGAAATGTCTGTTATCACGCCTTAGTGTCGAAGAGTTCAGCGATTCTGCCCCTGCCTTTTACCGGAAGCACCCTCTGCCTCCCGCTGTTTTGGCCGATATCTGCTTGCGACCACAGCCCTCCAACCACGAAAGCCTCGACCCGCGCATCCCACGCTATCTCCAGGTCCTAACTCAGCATGGCCTTGTTGATACACAGTCGATCTTGTATGCGTTATACAAGTACTCGACGTCCCACTCCTACATGCCGCCCGCTGGCACCGAAGCTCAAGACCAGCCTGCATCGCGATGGGCGAACTCGTACACCCCCGAGGAGAACATGTTCTATCGGCTCTCCAAAGCTGTTAGACTTGGCAAGGCAATCAAGAGTACGGGAGAGGCTCTCGGAATTTGTGGTCTGATGGCCAAATGGATGACACTGTTTACCACGGCCGCTGCCGCCTTCGCGCAGGACGTTATGGGCCAACTACAGAACAACCAATCCAGAGATGAAATGGAAGCTACCCGCGCTGCCTTTGTTATGTTTCTCCTGGCCGTTTGCGAGGATGAAAAGGTGCTTCTTGGCCTAAGTCGTCCAGCTGCCAAAAGTATGACTCTGTCTTCCCTCATGAAGGTGTTGCTAGGTAGCGGCTGACGCAGTCTCCAGATGTACGGCGGGTATTATCCGAAAGCCTGGCTTCCTTTATCCCTTCAATATTGCAGAGCTCGTCACAAATAGCTAGCCGATTAGAACTATTCCGCACGGAGACACTCGCCTCGTTCGAGCCTGTGGATAAAAGCAAGAAAGACATCTCGAACATGGATATGGAGGATCTTGAATCATCCATGGCCCTTGACAGCATAGTCATACCCGAAATACCCATTGCCAACTCGAGGGCAGGCTTATACATATATCTCAACGCATCTGTATGTCCACTCGGAGGGTACTTACTCGCAGGCTGCTAACCTGGTATAGCTTGTTGGACGGCCACTCATAGACGATGCGGCCCTTTTCAGCTATCTAAACAACAGGTATCAGGTATGGAATTTCGTAACCCTGGCAGAAATCCCGGAACTGACAGATCATCAGGGCGATATCCAAACCACCACCATCGACTTAATATTGGCTTCCTTCGACGTTCTCGCCAATGCGGTCTTCCGTAACGAGGGGCACAAGACTGGCCATCTACTTCGGTCCTACCTTATCAATAAGCTCCCACTGCTGCTCGTTACCTTGGCTGGCTCAATGTTTGGCTCCACGACGCCCCAGTTTTGCATTACCGAGGCGCTTTCCCAAGTCGATACTAATGCATTCCCAACTTTGTCCGCTATGTTTGAGGAGACGAACAACAATAATACATTTACAGATAACGTCCGGCAGGAGTTTTGCTTCGCTTGCTGTTTACACGGCCTGATACCTGAGTCAAGCATCGAGGGCTTACTTGGCGAAATCACACTCCAAACCTTGCCACAAGATGGCCGCCAAGTGAAGGAGACTCTGGTAGACCGCTGCATTACTGACCCTGAACGTATCAACGATCTGGTTCGAGACATAGACAATATGGACGGCAATGTCGGCGCTGTCTGCCAGGCCTTGATTGAGGTATTTACGCACACCCGCCAGATCTACTAAACCCCAGTCCGCCTACTAATCCGCCATAGGTAATTGGCCGTCTTTGTGCAAACAAGGAGACTATGTCTCTCAAACTCCTGTGCACTCAACTCGTCAAGAAGCCATTTTCACTGGATGTGATGCTCCTTTTTGGCCAGGCCGCGACGATCCTGCAGCCATTATGCGATCTCCTCGACAACTGGGCTTACGACGACGACCAAGGGGAGTATCACCCAGTCTACGAGGAATTTGGGGCCATTCTACTGCTTGTCTTAGCATTTGTTTACCGCTACAACCTTTCTTCTGTAGATCTTGGCATTAGATCACCGGATTCCTTCGTCGCCAAACTGCTCAACCAAGGCCAGCTGAGCCGACCGCTCGATGAGCTGAGTGAGGCCGAGCAAGGTCATCTGGATGGCTGGGTTCAGGGACTTTTTGACACAGAAACAGGCAATCTCGGCGATGAACTAATGTCTTCATGCCCGCCCCAGAACTTTTACCTTTTAGTACCAACGCTGTTCTATAATATCATGCTTGCTGACGGTACGAGGTGGCTAAATGATGAGGACCTGAAAACAGGTGTTGAGTGTTTGTGTAGTCCCCTTGGCGTCGAATTGCACTCTGTACTAACCTAGGCGGTAGATATGGTTGATACCTTGCTCCTGCCTTCGTTGGTAGTGGCTATTACGTACATGTCGAATCAGCTGTGGATAGAGAACCACTCTAACCAGAAAGCCGCGATTAGGATATTACAACTGATCCTTCTTAACAAGAAGGGCTCGGATGAGGCGCAAACAATGCTTTCGGCTGTCCTTAATATTGTAGCCAAGCCATTGGAACATTCCCTCCGATCGTACCAGAGACAGGATCCAAAATGTCAGGAGATCGAGCCACTTCTCAACGCAATTAAAGATAATATTCGGCTATCGCGTCGAACGGCAGGAGCAGGTCATAACGAGCTAGAGGCCTGGACCAGTACCCCGAATGGGGGCCTCGCTGCCTCAGTCCGGCAGACGATACAGAGCTTTGTTAGCTGGAGTCTGCACCCGGGGCTTAACATGATACCGGCATCATACACACATCGTCAGATGCTTGCGGCCCATCGGATCCTCGGCGCGCGGCGACTATTATACTTGATATTAGACGAAATCAAGCAACAGACAGATGCCGGTAGCGGCAGTATCATGTACGATATAGCTACAGTACTTATCTGCGCTCCGGATGCGACCAACGTATCCCAACCGGCTATCGTGACGTTGCTCGCGGATCCGAACAACCCGCCAGTGATCCCACAGACACAGATGTCTCTTCGCGCAGCGCTCAAGTCGGAAGCCGAAGACTTCAAGCTCATTCACAAGTCAGACCCGGCGTTAGCGGAGCATGTTGTGCGCCTATACCGACGGGTAGAGGCACAACTTATGATGCCCCAGCCGGCAGAGACAATGCTGCAGGATGGATTGGACCTCGACCTCGACGGGAATACTGCTGCCGCGCTAGTCGCCGCTCAAAACGACGGCCTGGTGGGCGGCGACGGCAATCTCAACTTGGGCATGAGTAACGCCGGCGGCGGCATGGATCTGACGGGCGGTACGGATTCGGCCGGCAGTCTCGGATTCGGAACCGAGGACAGTATCTTTGGCAACTTGACGGCCAACGAAGGCGGCAGTGACATGCTCGTGGGTTGGGGCGACATAGATATGTCTTAGCGTACGTACCATTCAGACTTCGATTCTTGGGAGCAATAGGCACGGGCGTCCATCGTTTTAGCGAAAATCGGACCACGAGAAGAGGAGGAGACGAGACGAACTATGTAATGATTCACTATTCATGCGACTGCTTAGGTATACCCACCCACAAGCGATTCTACGGGAAATGAACGAACGGCTCCAGAGGAAGGGCGCGGAAGGCTATGTTGCGGACTAGGTTGAAGGTGTTTTACTGTTCAAGCTCAAACTACCTAACAGTTGATTCTTTCGTGCCTTTTCATAGAATATATGATAAAATAATGAGGTACAACGTATCCTATTTCTCTTATTCATTTGACTCGCGTCCACAATAGTGCAAAATATGGTTATTTGACGATTCCTAGATCAAATGTCTGCTGATATACAGCCGTATCGGCGTTAAGATCGAGTATAGTAGGATATCCATTAGACTTATGCAGCACCAGGTATGTCAGGATCAAGCAGAATATGGTAATTGTAACCTCCAAGGGCCTTATTTATTATAATATAATATAACTATATGCTTATAGTTCTATGATTTTACCTTTTTTCTTTTTTTTTTTATTTAAAAAAAAATTTTTTTTTTTTTTTTTAAATAAAACTCCTTAGTTATATAAATCATAAAATTGTTTGCCCTTTGGCCGGCCGTAGGTAGCTGGACTGGGTCCTTTTCCAGGGTTGTAGTTTGCCACCGGGAGTATTTGATTACCTCGCGAGAGAATTGGCATGTATTTTCATACAACCTTGTAGGCATTCATTTGCTTGACTTGCGGTACGGTTTTCGGTTATCGATTTCAGCAAAATATCATAGAAAATTCAAGAGATATCACAGGCAGTTGTTTTCCGAGTGCCGGGTCGAAAACCCGGGGTTATGGGGGAAATGATACCCTCCAAAGAATATGATAATCAGGGGTAAGTATGGTGGAGAAACGGGCCCAAAACGCCCCATCCGGGCCATCCTAACCTCGTCCTGCACAAGGGCTTCGGTGCCTTTTCAACCGACTTCAACTTAGTATAAAGACTTTAAAGCCTGTGTAGGCAAGGTAATCAGGGATCATGAGATACTTTATAATCTCTACGGACTCTTTCTCCCTTAGTTGGTTCTCTGCCTGTTGATGTTGTCTCACAGTGTGAAACATTCACACAATCCGGGCGAATAGATTAAATTGTTACGAATAGGTCGTGGAACCTGCTGAACACCATAGCCATCTAATAAGGGAGCCAAACGCCGGACGAAAGAAAACATAAGGATTGCACAATAGAGAAGATGACCAGCAAGGCGAACCCTAAGGGTCGCCCGGTCAGTGTCGAGGAAATACTGGCACATCAGTCCCTTGAGGACTTGTGGCTCGTTGTCGACGACGTGGTCTACGACCTGAGCGAGTTCGCGCTAGAGCACCCAGGCGGTGTGGAAATTCTGCTCCGGTATGCCGGTCACGATGCCACGGCCGCCTACTCGGAGATCCACGCGCCATCTCTGATCCGCACCTCGCTGCCAGAATCCAAGAAGATCGGTATCCTGGACAGATCTACGGTGACGGAGGAATGGGCGAAGCCGCCGCCTACGATGGAGACGCCGCCGTTAAAGGTCAAGGGCGCCAAGCCCCCACTCGAGAGTCTCATCAACGCGCACGACTTCCGGCTCGCGGCGCAGCAGAGCTACACGCCCAAGGCGTGGGCCTTCCTGTCCTCGGCCGCGACGGACTGTCGGACGCTGGATTGGAACAGCTCCAGGTACAACGACATCATCCTCCGACCCCGCGTCTTGCGAAACGTCAAATCCGTCGACGTAAACACGAGCATGCTGGGCCAACGTATCACGCGACCCATCTTCATCGCGCCGACGTCCATGGGCAAGCTCTTCCACCCGGAGGGCGAGCGCGAGCTTGGACGCAGCGCCCAGAGCCTAGGAATACCGCAGTGTGTCTCTACCAGCTGCTCTTATCCGTTACCAGAGGTCATGGACGCCGTAGAGGAGGAGAAGAGCGCGGACGGGACGAACGTGCCGGTGTTTTTCCAACTGTACGTCGATAAAGACAGGCGGAAGTCGGAGAACCTGCTGCGGATCGTGAGGGAGCGCGGCGCCAAAGGCATCTTCGTCACCATCGACTGCCCCGTCATCGGCAAGCGGGAGGCCGACGAGCGCCTCAAGGCCGACGAGAGCATAAAGCTGCCCATGTCGGGCATGAAGGCCAAGAACGATAATAAAGGCGGCTCGCTGGGCCGAATCATGGGCGGCTTTATCGACCCCTCGTTTAACTGGGACGATATCGCGTGGTTGAGGAAAGCTGCGCCTGGCCTCCCCATTGTGTTGAAGGGCATCCAAACGGCCATGGATGCGGTCAAGGCCATGGAGATTGGCGTCGAGGCGATCTATATCACGAACCATGGCGGAAGGAGTATCGATACCGCGCCTGCTACGATACTGGTTTTGCTGGAGTTGCAGAGGTGCTGCCCGCAGATTTTCGATAAGATGGAGGTGTATATCGACGGCGGCATCACACGCGGGACAGACATTTTCAAGGCCTTATGTCTAGGTGCTAGAGCGGTGGGACTAGGCAGAGGGTTTCTGTACGCCCTGAACTACGGAAAAGAGGGTATTGAACAGTTCGTTAACAGTAGGTCTTCTCCCTCTCAAGTTTGATATAGACCATAAGATTGGACTGATGCTGACCGTACTAGTATTGACCGACGAGCTGGAAACCACGATGCAGCAGTGCGGTGTCACAAGCCTAGACCAGTTACACCCCGGGCTCCTCCATACGGGCGCCGTCGACCATTTGGTTCCTTGTTCAGAAGAACATCCTTATGCTAAATGGAGTCGTAGAAGCAAGTTATAGATGATATTGCGTAACCTCACGGGTAAGTAGACAGATTTAGAGACAGACTATACCAGCAGCGTCATAATTCAGGATACCGAAATACAATTCAATTATCCTCACTATCAAGCCCTGCATGTGCGCGCTGTTAGTATAGATGGAGAACATCCAATATTATCGGGGCAGTCGGTGCGGCCACTGCAAAGCCGTGTGGCCGAGGGCTTGCTGCGCATGGCAACTTATGGGGCGTTTATTCTCACAGCCCATCATTGTCTATGGAAAGAGGTTCACATTCATGTGTGCCGGATTTGTTTTCATTAGGGTCCCCTATAGCGTCATATTGATATTACATTTTCTCGACTCTTCGTAACCGGGGGCAACCAAACATTCTACCTACCATTCAACACCACCATTGTCAAGCACTCTGGGTACTTACCTCAGGTATCAACATTTTGCCTTCCCATTCAACAATCACTTTTCCACATCGCCATCATTCATACAACACAACGTGAGTATTCCAAACGATCCATTCGTCTCTAACTACTGATCTTCTCGAAGCACATGCGCCTGGCTTTCAAAGGCGTTAATGAAGGCGTACGTGACCATTTACAACTTTTCCAAGACAATAACTCGAAATCGCAAGAAAACTTGACCGCCAGGGATTATATTCATCGACCATTTTATATTTCTTCTTTGTCGCACTCAGTTATTAGGCTGACTCGAGGCCCTGGTATTCCTTCACACGACTGGAAGGATAATTCTTTCACGATGCTTTTCACTCTGTTGACTCCGACCAAGCCAAAGAAGAGTACGGGTTTGTTTTCGAGCAACACCTTATCCTCATCCTCATCCCAGTGCTTTGCTTTGAGTCCTCGGTCTTCTTCTTCCTATAATATTTCATCCTATTTATCATCGTCGTATGCGCATGCGCATGCAGCATCAATAAGCTTCTCTTCGGAAGGAAATCTATATCGTGTTGCTAATTTTTCTTGTTTCGACAAAAATACAGAGGTTACCTTTCACAGTCCGGTCATCACTCAAGTCTCTCCTTCTGAGCCAGAGCTAAGATCTCCGCGTCATTCTCGGGATAATAATAATTATTATTATAATACCGACAATTCCTCTACCTGCGCGGACGCCGGGACGGACGACGAACTTGACGAACTCGCTGTTGCTGTTGCTGTAAAGTCAGCCGCGCCCGCGCATAATAGAAGAAGGAGGAGTAAGAGCAGCGATATTATTATGGCTGGTACCGATTCATCGGATGATACTCCCCAGTGGACGCGAGAGGAGGATGCCATCATCTGCGCTAGAAAAGCAGAGGATAAATCGTACGTTGCATATTTCATCAATCACTATTACTCTAACTTGAATGGCCACCCCTTGGAGGGAGGATCCCGTAAGAGAGCAGTCCTAATAACGTAAAAAAATCACGAAATTTAGATGGGCCGAGATAGGTGCAGAAATAGAACGACCAAGAAGAGACTGCCAGAAACGCTACCGCGTCCTCTGGGCCCACGCCAGGGAATTGGGCATTACTAGAGATATGCTAGCGAAGCTCTGCATCGACTCTGACTCCCACTCCGATTCCGATGACGATGACGAAGAAGAAGAAGAGGAAGAGGAGGAGACTTACTACGTCAAGCGAACCAAAGCCAAGAAAGGTCGAGGTATTGTCAGGGCTGTTCAGACCAAGAAGACGCCTAATAATTACAAGAAAGGCAACAGCAACGCGAAAGAAGACACCCACCACAAGTCCTACAGTCACAGCAACAGCAACAGCAACAGCAACAAAAAGACGAATAATAAGAAGAAGAAGATCACTAAAAAACGGGTAGTTGTTTCCTCATCAAGCTCCCCCTCTTCCGATTCCGATTCCGATTCCGACTCAGAGTCTGAGACCCAGCAAGCCAATCTTGGTCGCGGAGGCGACTTCGCGAGCGAATACTGGGCGCAGCGCCGCTACTTCTACGACAACGTGCAGCACGGCATGTACCCGGAGCAAAAGGTTCTTCGCCCGGACAGGTTCTTCAGCGAGTCGGACTGCCGCATCTTGTCCGGTCTGGAGGCCAAGTTTCGCGCGGACAAGTGGTTGCACATACAGGCGGATTTCTGTAATGCCACGGGACGCATGGTGGATGCGGAGGTTTTGAAGCGCAAGTTTTATGGGGGCGTGAGTAAGTAAGTGAGTGAGTGAGTGAGGATGAGAATGAGAACAGATGATTAGATATCTGCTGTACCTGTCTAGTCTTAGGGGATGGGATAGTGGATAGTATTTAGCTTAGATTGTGTGTGGGAAGGTTTGAGAATGTGCGAGTGATGGAGAGAGACGATGGTAGTGTTGAGTTGAGTTAAGTCGAGTGAGGCCCTGGTTGATTGGGATATCATTCTGTATGCTACACTACCCATAAATAAATAATACCCTGCACAGAACCTGTGTCTATTGCTGGCGCAGTAACCTATCTTATAATCATTCTTAAAGATATAAGCCCTCGTCCTAGGAAACATGTTTAGAACAGACATAGTATGTAGTACGTAGTATTCAGCCGGCTCTCCCCAGGGTACAGGCGTAGAGTGAGTACCTATTTCGTAGACGCCGCTTCGTTACGGTTCCGGTTTACAAATGTGGCTCAGCACTAATGCTTGTGTTGACATCAAAAGCTATCTTCTTGGGCGTGTATGTAGGTACATAGGTAGCCAGGGATAAGAATCAGTTCACGTGCTCCTCCGCATAAGGAGCTTATACCCAGTCATTATACAATCACCTGTAGTTTCTCGTATTCACTACTCGACCTAGTCAATTGCGCTTTTGTGGTAGTATAGATGTTGGTTCCATTAGTATATTAACGTTGGTAGTATATGTACTATTCTCAGCTAAACATTATGATTAGATCTCGAAGTAAGAGAATATATAACTCGAAGCTTCACCACCTTCTCCTTCACTCAAGGGCGCGAGTCTAGATCTGCAAGTTCAACACGCAACGAGCGCCATCGTTGAGACCAGGCGACACGGGGCCCTGGGAAGAGAGGTACGGCGCGCTGCCCTGGATAGGGAAGGCCCAGACCCGGCCATTGGAGTTATCCGAAGCGTAAAGGGTACCATTATTGATACCGTAGACAGCACCGAAAGTATTTCCACCAATATTGGGGAACCGCTGGACAATCTCCCACTGCTTAGTGCCGAGACTGAAGCGGACGAGCGCAGAGCCGCCCGAGGGGACGCTAGCTGCGCTCCACAGGTAGGGCCCGCCGACGGGAATGTACGCCCAGTCGGCGATGCCCAGGCCGAGGTTGTTCGCGGTGCCGTTGGCCAGGAGCTCGCCGTACGTGGCCGAGTTGGGTCGGAGATCAAGCTGGTGCCATGTCAGCCCGTTCGTGCCGTACCAGTAGTACCCGTCCGTGTCGATGTCGCCGACATTGATGCTGTCGTTGTCGGCGAAGGTCGCCACGGGCGTCGTGGTGCCGTCAGATCCAATCCGGATCAGCTGGTTCGCGCCAAACTGACGGCCGTACAGCAGGTTATCCAACACGTTGTACCCGATCGCGTTGACCTGCGTGTTGTCGCCTATGTGGTCCTTCACTAGGCTGAAGCTGCCTGTAGATAAGTCCACTTGGTACAAAGTGACGTTCTGGACTAGGTAGCCGTACTATTCATGTCAAGGGTTAGTCAAGCTTGTCACGTTTCAGAGGCCATTTGAAAATTACTCACCTTGTCACAGGTAAGCGACGGAGTGCACGGGGCAGTCACAGTTGCGGTGGCTGTCACGGTAGTTGTTGTGGGCACTTCGGTGGTGCTGGTGACAGTGACTGTCGTCGGCACCTCAGTCGTGCTAGTCACGGTAACCGTGACAGTGCTTCCTGGCGGAGCGGAGGTAGGGGTAGAAGTCGGGTAGGGATGGGGAGTCCACCAGAATATGGTAGAGTAGTAGCAGTCACATCCTGTATCGTATGTGGACGAGGTGTATGTCGTGGGTGTGCTAGCTGGGTACGTCGTCGTCACGACCTTCGTGATAACGGGAGGATGAAGTAAGGAGACCTTTGGGAGAATGTCGCCAATGAGAGCAGCGGTAGGCTTCGCGAGCACTCCTACCGAGCTCATGGCAAAGAGAGCGGACAGGTTCAGAAGACGACCCATGATGACGAGATAAGTGTCAAAGTGGGAGTTGGCGACTTGACTCTGATGAAGTGCTATCTACCTATTTCCCTTCGAGGGGCTCAGGCAGGTATTTATATAGCACTCGACTATATAGCCATCTTCTCTGTTTAGGGGCCTAGGGTCCTCGAGGTATTGGTAATCTACCCATTTCATCTTGGTTGATGGAACTCAAAGTTTCCGAAGCCATCGCGCACGTCACTTTTCCGCATAGTCCAACAGCCAAGGCTGACCGGGACCCTTTTAATTACTTGTCCCTGCGCCATGAATTGCATCTCTCTGGTTCATGACAATAATAGTGGTATGCACGACTAGTGTAATGAGCGTCCCGTCCGAGGAAAAGAAAAACGGCTACCTAGACCAGCAAGACATATCCCGACTGTATTTGGGAAATTACACGCTGCGTGAGAAAAGTAGCATGTAGGTAGTCATATGTTAGCTGCTCGATTCAAGTACTGTGCCCTTGAAGCATCGAATGATAGTCGTGTCGGGGACTTTTTCGCCGATGAAGAAAAGCTGAGTAAGCTATACTTAGCCCATTCCCCACTGTGTAAGACTAGAAGGGGTCTGTGACTGAGAAGTGACCACACTGCATACCTACAAACTTGATGCCCAATAACGTTATTCGAGATCTTTCTCCAGTCGTTGCTTGTGCTCTGGGTCTCATGTACGTAGTCAATAGTTTCGATGTTGGTTAAGATTTGACCGATTGTTAACCGTTGCAACGGTGCTCATTCTAGGCAGTCGGCAACGTCGATCATCTGCACGGGTGCCGTGCTTGGTAGGTTAAACGGCAGCTGAAATACCAGGTACCGATAACCAGGGTCTTTTCTGGGGAAATTGAACCAAGTTGACAACTGCCTGCATTTCGTTCCTCAGCGGCAAAACTTGGGTTGCAAAACCCTGGTTTGCGGCTGAAGTGCTTACATATGAATCCTTTCCTTTCTTTTTCTAACATAAGCTAGCAACCTGCAGAGTCATTACAGTCGTGTCGTCGTGTCAGTGATGTGATTTAGGCGTCTATTGCTTCATATGCATCCATATCGCTTATGACCCAAGAGACAGGTAAGTATGCTGCAGGTGCACTTAAAACTCCGCGGAATCTCGCGCGGAACGCAGGGGCTATCACTTGTTTTTTAATCCATTATCACCTCGCTGAAATCCACGAAAAGCGGCAAGGTAATTCCCAAAAGAAAAGCCGAGGCAAGTGATACAATTTCATACGCAAGGTGCCAGTGGATGCACACGCCCCAAGCGGCACGCAAATTGGTTGATTATTCTCCGCTGCCCTTGGGCAAAGATGGGTTTCTATACACTTCTTTTCCCTTACCTAGCTAGGTAGATGTAAGATTAAAACATTGTGGCGTACCGAGGCAAAATAGGTTTGTACGTATGGCCAGGAAACATACCTCAATCCTCACCACGTACTTGAGATCACAGCCCTTACACATCTTCATACATCATCTCCATTGACAATTGCAGGGCATGCTCACATCAACCGAAGCTGGTAACAATGCCGCGGTGAGTCCCTCGTGGATCGAGATAGCCGCAACAGCGGACTGGGTTTCGGGTCGATGATGTACAGCTTTTATTTTTCCTTTGGTACAAACGTACTGCCGGACCATCCATACGCCCTGTTGAGCCTTCTCCCATGTCTTCTCGCCGTCGTGAATGGGATCCTACCCCGCGGGTGGGGCTCGTGAAACTGGATTCTGCTCTGGTCACCTTCAAGTCTCTGGAACTGCCAGACGGAGCCGTACAGCTTCTCTGCCGCGAACAGGCCAGCCGAAGTCAGGGCATGGAGGAAGTCGTTCCACGAGACCTCGCCAGGCGACGAGGTGACGGATGGGTTGAAGAAGAGGGTACGGAAAACCTTCAGCGAGCGGCTATCTACGCCAATGACCACCTGCGAAGCCTGCTTCTCGCCCTCGACTTCTCTGGCCATGGCTGGCTCAGCCACGGGCGCCGGAGTAGATGCATCTCTTGGCTTTGTCTTCGTCTTAGGGATAGCACTAGTTGCAGAAATTTTATCCTCTGCCGGTTTGCCAATATAAATCGTCGATAGTGGCTTGTACAGATCTGCCAACTCTGGATCCAGAACGGCTTCCCGCCCCGATTTAGCTGTGGACGACGCAGGTTCTACCCACTTGGGCGTACGACGCATTGTACGTGGCTGGGATAAGACACGGTAATAAGCGGTGTCCGTCATAGTTCCACAATTTGCGTATATAACGCGGTCCACCGCGGCCCAGAATGCGTCGAGATTGGCCTCAGCTTGTCGTAAGGCCTCTACATTGGCTTTGGTTCTGCGTTTCCCAATAGGGTAGACGAATCTTTTACCAGGTGGGCCAGCAAGCTTAGCCGCCTGCTTAATGTGTTTTTCATGAGTAGCGGCTAAAAACTTCGCCCAAGATTGTGTCCGTTTGGCATATTCAGTCTGAATACCCTCTTGTTTGTCGACCAGAATGTTCTCAAAAGTCCTAGCCCATGGATGGTAAAGCTCCAACTGGGCGATACACTGGGAGATGACCGCAAGGTCGCCCACCGCGCTGGCGAGGCGGGCAGATAGTAGATCCTGAGCCTTTGGCTCGGTTTCGAGCAACCTTCCTAGCTCGTCAACCAACAGCGGGAGACTGACGAAGACTACAGCAATGCGTGTCAGCAGTCTCTATCGAAAGAACAATCTCTAGTCGAACAGAGCTAGGCTTCTTGGGATGGCTAGAAGCTTAGTTGAGAATACCGATAAAAGTGACGAAATCTAACTTACAAAGGTCTTGACCATCTTCCCACAACGTGCGGAGAATCCACAACAGCTGTTTTTCAATATCGCTCATATGCACGCCCGGCTTTTGTGCCACCCTGATTATGGGCGTAGTGGAGTCAGGAGGTGGCTCGCGGAGAAAGTACGAACGCCACTGAGGAGAAGCAACCACCCCTTCCCGAAGCTGACCCTGCACCCCCTTTACGGCCTGTAATAAATAGTGTCGGAATTTGAGAATAGCGGCCATAAATTCTTCAGGTAGATCTTTCTTGGGCGATATGGCGCTTGCGTGCTTGTCATGCAGCTGCCTCAGTGTCTGCGCCTGTGTATGTAACTCCGCGAAGACTTCGAGGTGTAGGAAAGCCTCTGTGGGAAGTGTTCTGCAAGCGCGTGCCCAAAACGTTTCTTGGTGCACCGTTTTCAGCGTTGGGTGAGTATCACCGAATGTATCTCTGAGGGTTTCTTGACGATGTTCCTTGACCTCCATTAGCTCGTCTAGAAAATAGCAAGGGTCTTCACGTAACGCCCAAACGCGGTCCTCGGCTTCGGATACTCTACCGGCTAGGACAGACTCGATGCGGCCCAAATCTAGCTTAGGTGGCGGGCGGTAGGGTGCCTCGGCGGCCATGACGGCTAGCGACTCGAAACCGCTCAATTCCTTCTCGCTCTTTAGCTGTGGCTCGGGCTGGACGGGGAACTTAGACGCGGTCAATTCTTCAACCGGTATGTCGCATAGTATTTGGTGACAGCACTCAACCAGGAAGCGCAATAGTCTGTCTTGCGCTTCGAGCACCATCAGGCCCTCGCCGGGAAGAAATTGTCTCCGTGTGTGCATCCAGTCAAAAGCGTCGGGATGCTCGTCCCAAGAAAGAAGCTTTCCATATTCATGAAGGTCATCGACTCCGTGTAAGATCATAATATACCTATTCAGATAATGCGGTGTAAGCTTCTTCGTCACCAGGCCCAAGTGCATTGACTCATAGTCAGCGCCAGCAAAGGTATTTGGTGGATTATGACCACGCGAATTCAGCAACAGAGGCAGGCTTTTGGTCTTGAGGAGATCCTCTTCAGAGATGAGAAGTTAGCAACGAGGATGGTGTCTATCCACCAAGATCGGCGGGCGCAACGGCTTGAGTAACGGCTTACCCTGGTTGATATGCGGCCACATGTAGTAGTCCCTGAACCTGTCTCCAGAGTCCGCCCGGCTGGCCCGGCGGAACGCATCGAAGTCCGGGCGGTGTGTTGTGGCCATACCTGGCCAAGCACTGAGCAGGATTTTCTGTCTGTTCTGTCGGGTCTTCTTGGTCCATCGCTTATAAAGTGTCGCTTCATGGCGGACGACAATATTCGACAGTGTCTCAAAGTTGGCAGAGATATTTTTGCGCCTTGCTTCGGCCTCTTTACGGACCTCTTCTGGAGTTGCAAAGTGCACCGCAGGGTTCACCTGCCTGATGAAGGCCTGCTCGTCCCAGGAGTCGCTGAAGGGATCTGGGTCCTCGCCCATACCGTCCATGCTCCCACCTAGTTCGAGAATATCCCGTAGTGCCTCAGGATTGAACGACATTTTTCTATAATCAGCGATGGGCTTTAAGGAGTGGTAAACACAAGAGAACTTTCGTTGGACAATCCTAGGAACGCTAAATATATGGAGTCGCGGCGCCGGCTCTCCCCGTGGCCCGGACCAAGCGGTCAGGCCTCGTTTGTACCTAATGTATACAGTACAGAAAGAGCTCCTTAAGTAATGAATAATATCTTCATTGTTTAGTTAGTTAGGTATAGTTATCTACATTATTTTATTCATGTGTTTGCTTGTAAATGGAACGTTCCCTTTTTTATTTCTTTCTTTTAGTCACACTCGCATCTTCTCCATTTCAAGTATACAAGTAGTTACTACATTATATGAATGGTTCCCTTTAGAAATTAGGTATAGAACAGCTGCAAAGGTGCTTTGTTTTACTACTAAACTAATGTCAATTGATAGCCTTGGTGGCAAATAGGTAGCTGGTTAGATGCCCTTTAGCTAACACTCGAGTTATTAACCTCCCTTACCGATGGCTTACCGAGAACGCCATTGCCCTGACCATCTTTCTCATTATGCGGTGTCCGTCTGGCGAGCGCAGATCTATCAATAATGAGGGGGTTGAACAATAGTTCCGTAGCCTTGTCCACCGGTCTGAACGCGGTCACTGTATACGCCTGGTGCGCGTCTGGCCGCTAGGCGTCCTTCTCTTGCCTGTTCGTGGCGGTCGTAGTAGACATATTCTATATAGAATGCGTGTATGTGACCAGGGATGTATCTGCCCGTAAACAAGTCAGTGTTGTTTGCTCTACCGTAGAGTACCAGATTGGCACCGGCTTGCTCCGTCGTGTTAGACATACCCGAGGATCGTCAGAGCAATATTGATGCATAGGTCTGCACCGCATCCGGCTACAATGGCAACCCCCGCGGGGGGAACTTGATTGGCGGTTGGGTCAGCGTCGTGCTTCCAAAAGATAGGAGTGCATATTAGATAGAAACACTTACATAGGATAGTGATGAGAACTACTAGAACAGCCGATGCAGCGCCCATTTTGCTTCACTGTGTGCTATCTTTCCTAGTTCTATACTCTCTCTCGGTACTGGCAAGGGGGCGGATTCAAAAGTCCGATGTGTGTATATTCTACTGGGAATAAAAGGGCTGATGACGTGACTTGTTGAGGTACTGTTGTAGATGGAGGGGCAGTCTGAAACAGGGACGAAGATGGTAAATGGAAGAGGGAGATGATACTCTTGGACAGCTAGAACAGGAGGGGCAAATACACTAGATTATATACCAATACCTCAAATTTACGTACTATTACCTTGTTTGCGCCTCCAGTTCCAAATTTGTGACTGCTGGGTAGTACCTGGTTGCATAAGTAGACGACGGTATCTTTCCTGTGTGGTTGTTGTGTCACAGGTACACCAACGTAAAGCATGATGACTTAATCAACTATCACTTTGTACCAGGTACCCGGCGTACCTCTTCTAGGGGCATATTCATCGTCTTCTGGGATGTAAACAGACGCTTAATTGCTGGAAAAAAAAGGCTCGTGTTGTAATTTACCGTGAATATCACTTTTTATCACTTGCGTTAAGGCAAAACTACTGCGGAGAAGCAGGGTTGGAGTGATCTCATGCATGGTCAATACTGTACTAATAAGTTCTGTTCAAGCTTCAATATCCACGTACCTCCTGCATCCTATTTATGACGACTACGTTCTCCAGAGCGGTAGAAATATAGGCAGATGTGGCACACAGCTCCATCAGAGCACCAGCAAAGTGCCTATAAAGGAATTCATGTACAAAGATATCCAAATTTTTGCTATGTATGTAGTCGCCCTGTGCAAAATCTAAGTAGCTCAAATGATCTGATTGTTGCTGCTGCTACTAGTACCATGGTAGGTACTTGTATGTATCAGATGGATGTATATGTTCAATGTTACAGTAAGTGGTGCTGTAGTTCAGGGAAACCGTTACAATGACGTAGCAGCAGAACCAGCATATCTTCGATGTTGTATACAGTAAACAGCTGTAATCACAAAGCTACCCTGCAACGTGGCTGCTCAAAATGCCTTTCCAACATGGCCCCCAACGTGCTTTTAAAGTCGTCTGTTCAAACCATCTGTCACATAACTATATGATGGTGGGCAATCGAACATGGATCTATCAAGTGATGATTTCCAGTTACTAGAGCCCGGGTAGATTGGTAACTAGGTAGGTACCTAGTTACAACCTAGGCGGTCTGTGGCACAATTAGGTGTACCCCCAGGTAGGTACCCACTCCGACTTACCTACACCTACAGCAGTATGTACCTCCCTGAGGTCTTGAGTACGCTAATGGGCCCGCTGTTCTACCTATTCTAGCAATAACCTCAATTATCAAGCATAAAGTCCTCTCTAATACGCCCAATTGAATACTTAAGTACCTATATACCTGGGGAAATAGGGCAATAAGGTACATACCTATGTAGGGAATTTTGGCAAGTATTTGCGTTATAATCAACCCAAATACTAAATGGTGGCAGTACCATATGTCTCGCTGCCCAGTAGTACTGCCTTCGATATCAACATTTGTCATGTTTTTCTTGCGCAACGGCGTGCTGCTCAAAGTGATTAATTCCATCTGGTGGATATGTATCTGGTTAAGGACATATTTGCTCCATTAGATCATGGATAGAAGAATATGGTAGTTAGTGTATCTTAGACCTGGGGGTTGCTTGTGGAGCAAGCATGATCGGGTTATTCTCGAACCAGTCAGGAAGAAGGCTGCAAAGCCAGACAATACTCAAAAACTAACCAGCACCGTTTTTCTTTGTAAAGGTACCTGTTCGTGTTTCCTACAACCGACAATTGTAACTGGGGGGCTCTTCTCTTTCGCGTCGTTCCGGCTCCTTACTACCGTCGACCTCCTCCCTGTTACCCATCTCTGTCCTTACTCCTTCCATCGCCATTGTGGTCGTCTCCATGGTACTAGTTGTTCGACAAGAGAAGTAGCATCAGTGCCTTGCATACATCCAGACCCTTCCTCTCTACTCTCCTCCTCTCCGCTCGCCCCTGAGCACCGATTACCTACAACGCTCACTAAAACCCAACTTTCGTACATCCTATCCTATTCCGCCCTGGATACTCTCTCACCCTCCTATTTCGAGCTTCGAGTATTTCGGATTTAAGTCGATTCGAGGTCAGTCGTTCGTTACACTCGCCAGTACAGCATACCTTCTCCAGCACAAACAGGCAAATACCTACCAACATCTATCGGACCCTCTGGGCCTTCCCGTAGCAGCTGACGCCGACCCTTCCTCCTTCTCTCCCGTCACCTGTTCTTAATAATTTGTTATACCGCCCATTCCGGCTATAGACACCTAACACTTGGCACATCTAGTCGAACTGCACTTTTATGTGTCCCTATCATCTTCTCGATTCCGAGTACCGACCTGTCGTTGCACACTTTGTTTGCTGCGTCTCTAGACATTGAACATATCGGCTCGGTTATTATATCTTGTTCATACTTGTAGCACTATACGGAAAATCTTACAAACATGTCGAGTCAACAAACGACGCCCTCTCATACCGATCGCTATGTCGTTATTCACGTTGCGACTACGTGCGATGAACATGGCGTGTATGTGACTAAGGATTCTGCAGAGGTTATTGAGCTCGGCTGGATGCTTCTTGATGCCAAGACACTGGACGAGGTACACCAATCCCGGGCTCTCCTTTTCAGTCACGATATTTAGGAGAAACATGCTGACACGGAGGCAACTAATCAACAGCTGTACCGTGAGAGCGTCCTCGTCAAGCCCATCAACACTCCGATCACCCCCCTTTGCAGTAAGTTTCCTTTATCCGGCAGACAATGTTGGGTAATCAAAGATGGTGTGTTCGACCGGCTGACCGTGGATTCCTCTCTGCTACACAGCTAGTCTAACCACCTTAACATGGGAACATGTGCGAAATGCTGGTACCTTCCGTGACGCTATTAATCGCTTCGATGCCTTCGCCTCTGAGCACCTAACTTCCCAGAATCTTGACTTCATCTTTGTCACCCTAGATGCTTGGGATCTCCGCGTTCAGCTGCCACGCGAAGCTCGCGACAAGGCCGTTGTGCTACCTCCGTACTTGCAACATTCCCGTACGTTTGATCTGCGAACCGAGTACCAGCGCTGGCAGCAACACCATCCTGAGTCCCTCCCATTCGGTCCCTCCATGCTCTCTAATATTTGCGCCGCTCTCGAAGTCGAGCCCGTTCAGTCGAGTGCCCCGATCAAACATAACCTGCCCTTCCATCTTCAAGCTCTTGCGCCTGCTTCACCGCGTCGGGCCATGGAGGAGGCTGTGACGCTGGCTCGAGTTCTCCGTGGTTTGGTCAGGAAGTCCCAACCACCCCATGACCACCCCGACGTCCTCACACGTCCTATGGATGCTCGCGCCGATGTTCGCGCCTTTCTGTCGGAGCGAAGCAAGGTTCTGCACATGTCGGGTCTACCCCATGACACTACTCAGTCGGAACTCGAGAGCTGGTTCACTCAATTCGGCGGTCGGCCAATCGCCTTCTGGACTCTGCGCACCCCAGAGCAACACAAGCCTACCGGCACTGGTTTCGCAGTCTTCTCGTCACATGAAGAGGTTAGTATTCCTGAAAACTGGTCTGCCGCGCGGACAGCCCGGTCTGCTTGTCCTTATGGTTATTTCCTCTAGTTCGTCGTGCTATGATGAGTCAGGGCCGCTCTCAACTACTCGATTACTGACAGGGCTCATTTCTTTAGGCGGCAGAGAGTCTCTGCATGAATGGCCGGGCTCTCAACGAGAAAGCGATTGAGGTGTCTCCTTCTTCCAGCCGCGTGCTAGATCGCGCAGCCGAGGTCTTAACACCCTTCCCCCCGAGTAAGAACCGACCGCGTCCCGGCGACTGGACCTGCCCATCTTGCGGCTTCTCTAACTTCCAGAGACGCACGGCCTGCTTCCGCTGTTCGTTCCCTGCCGTGAGCACTGGTCCTCAGGGAGATATGGGATACGGTTACGGTTACGGCCCCCCGGCTATGATGGCACCACCTCACCATGGTGGTCATCACGGAAACATGGGCCACGGCGGTGGTCGTATGGGGGGAAGTGGCCCAGTTCCCTTTAGAGCCGGAGACTGGAAGTGTGGAAACGAAGTTTGTGGTTACCACAACTTTGCTAAGAATGTCTGCTGCCTCAGGTGTGGATCAAGCCGTGCTGGTGCTGCTATGGTGGCTGACTCTGGCTATCCTTCGCCAATGGACGGCGGTTCAAACTACGGTATGGGCTCAGGCTCCATAGCAGGTACGCCAGGCCCTGGACCCTTTACCTCCGCTGGGGGACCCTTCGGAGCCTCGGGTGGTTATGGTCAACATTTCGGAGGACCGCCCAGTACCTACGCCTTACCTTCTGGCATCGGTGGAGGCGCGGCACCATATCCATCCCTGAATACGCATTTTGGACCGGCCCCGGGGTCTCATTCAGCTGGACCGTTCGATAGCCGCGCTGCCGAAGCCGCCTTCCAAGCTGCCGGCAACGGTCCCGCCTCTGCTGGTCCCTCGAATAATAACAGCAACAGCAATAACAACTTCTACGCTGGACAATCCGAGAACGACCCGTTCGCCTTCCTGTCCTCGGGCATGGGTGGACTATCTGTCAGCGGTGGGGATGCTCGCCAAAACGGTGCTGGTGCTCCCCCGAGCAAATCACCTGCTTAAGATAGCTGGTGGACGATGTAATCGACCAGCTAAACTCGCATGGACCGTGGCAGCTACGTGTTCGACATGATGAAACTGGGTAGGTGCCGCCTCCGATACATGTCGGCATCTCCCATCAATGTTCCGCAGACGCACACGGGCTGCGTTTACCATGGTTCCTATGGGGTACCCTTATACTGGCACGAGGCGGATTTTATTGATTATACGGCACACAAATTAAGATGGCGAAGTGGTATTCTAAACTGAATTGCAACGGAATGTTTTAGTGGGAGTTGGAAAGAAAAAAAATCATGGCAAAGACCTCTTTCCGACATGGGCAACGGAAGGGGGTTAAATAGGCGGGTTTGATGGCGTCGCAGGCCTTTTTGTGCGTCTTTCACCAACGAGCACCTGGCATACATTAAAGCACTTCGACCTAGACGGATGGACATTACTTGTACATGACTGGAAAATTGTTGCAGGCGTGTAGCAGGACTGGACTTGAACGGCGGCATAGCGCAGGGAGTGTAAAGGGGTGTTCTTAGGGTTGTGTTCCTGATTCTCTCCGTCCTCTCCCAGTTTAATGCTTCGACCTTGTTGCATCTCATTTTCTTCTACCATGACAGCTTTTTTATTACAAAAATTTCTCTTCTTCCTCTACTACTACTATTAGTACTACCACTACTACTACAACTACGTTTTCTTCACCCCTTAAACCCTTCACCTCGGCCACCGTTTTCCTCCTCTCGACTTATTCTATTCATGTGTTTGTATCTTCCGTTCTTTGTGTTTTGATACCGTTTATTCCCTGTTACAAAAGATGGCCACCGTATCAACCTCACCTTATCCCCGTTTCTTCTCTTTTTCTTAAAGATAGTCACACGGGTGGCAGGCTTCAAATAGGCCCTGATGGATGGTTTGAGGAGTCAGGGCGGGTTGGTTGGCTGGCTGGCTATCTGGCTCGGGTTTGAGGGACGGCAGTGCGTTTCGGCTCCTTTGGCTCCCAGGCATGGCTCCTCAGGATAGCTCTTCATTTTCTGTTTAGCTTCTGTGCTTCGCTGCGGCGCGTGTACACCACCCTGGTACTGTTGCTTCCTGCCGCATACCGGCTGGGCGACTGAAGCACTCGAGTACGGCCGGATTCAAGTTGACTCGCAGTTGTGACTGTGCAAAATGGTGGAAAGACCATACCAAAGAGGAGACATGATGCTCGAAGCAGAAAGATTTGGTTCATAATAAGCTTCACTGAACCATAGTCGCATATCCAAGGTAGTAAATGTGGAAAATAGCAACTCAATTTACTAAGCTGCACTTCACACAAACTCCACTGCGTTGAGAATTCAATTGCCTACCCTAGTGTAGGACACACAGCCTTAATTCGATCTGGGAAGGCCAGGAGGAAATTTCCGATAAATAGCCTCCCGGTCTGTGAGACACTCTAAGAAATGGCCTCAATCTAAGGAATGTCATGCTCATTTTTTTCTACGACTAACCAAACAAAGCTGGGCACTCATCATGGGCACTGTTTCACACGCTTTCCACAGAAGATGGAGATCTCAATTAACTAACCGTAGGCACTTAATCAGTCTCTTGATAGCTAGGGAAATTCAGCCCTCGTATACAGGATTCCGTCCAAGGCTTGACTGCTTCCTGTAACTTTGTCCGCATGCCATCGTTATCATCGTTTTCTTCTCCTCTCACGAGGCTACAGGAGAAGAAAAATAGTAAGAATTATTTCTTCCTAGCTTTCCATAAAGGTTGTTGAGTCAAGACTGTGAATGAATACGTACATCCATACGTAGGCCATCAGCAGCAAATTAACGAAGAGAACGGAAAAGGAAAAGAATAAAAAAGTGAAAGAGGAGTCAAATATGTCCGTCGGCTCAGCGCCTCTTTTCTCTTGTCCTCCACGATCGTCTGTTTGTTTTGTTTTATGGCTGATACCAACGAGGGAAAAGAAAGGGAATCCGGGAAACCAGGTGCCCCGTCCGTACACACACGAGCTGTTTCGTCTTGAGCAAACTTGGCAAGTAAGTACTCGATCGAGTGCAGTTGAACATTCAACCGTTCTTTCCAGTCTTCTCAATAACTTTCTTTGTATATCTGGGCAGACACATAGACAGATATAAACTGAAAATAGGAGGAACGCAAAAGAGATCCCTTCGCGAGACTTTTTCTTGTCGTTTTTGTTGTTGAGGCATTCATACCGGATACCGGGTCGATGCATACGACGCCTGAGAGTCTATGAACAGAGAACATGCCCAGGTTAGGAAGATTCCCAGGAGGCTCGATACTGAACAAATAGAGCTGGATAGGCGAGATAGGATAAAGCCATACAAGCCATCTTTAGCTAACTCCTCGAATTCTTACGATTGTCTCTCGTTCTTTCCGTTGCTCATTGCTCCTGATATGCGTACAATCATCGATCAATTAGGTAGTCAGGCAGATTGGATTGGGCATTGAGCATTGAGCATTGAGCATTGAGCATTGTGTACGGTGGACGGTGGACGGTGTACCCGGTGGTGCAGGTATCCTCATTTAGGTACGGGGAACTCGCCCTCAACGCGACCTCTCCACATAAACAAGTCCTCGAAGTAATCTATCTGCTCCACCGGGTCGGGCACCAGGGCGGAAAAGAAAGGACGGGAGGGGTCGTGGGGGTGGGGACGGCTATAGTCGTCCTGGACGGGAGGGAATTGGTAGCGGCCCGAGCCGGCTGGGACTTGTTGGCCCCGGTTCTGATTTTGTTGCCGAACCTGAGCCTGAAAGGCGTGTTGTTGCTGTCGGGTCTGGACCAGTTGCATCTCGGCTTGTTGAGTCTGAGCCTGTATAGTCTGTCTTTGTTGCTGCAGATACTGGTGTTCATCCTCTAGCTGCCACAGCAGAACTTGTAGATTTAGGGCTTGTCGCTCGTGGCTCTGGTTCTGATTCTCCTTCATGTTCAGATTCAGATTTCGCAACCGCAAATCCAACAGCGGCCGGGGTGCGTAAGGAACAAGCTGCTGATGATTTTGGTTTTGGTTTTGGCTCTGACTTTGAGATAGAGAGAGGTGCTGATCCTCACTATTCTCCAAGACTTGCTGGCTTTGCTGGTTTTGCTGCTGTTGTTGGTATCCCGGAGTAGCAACGACCTGAGCATTCACATCCGACACAACTAGGTCCTGCCTATCAATATCGATATCAACATCGTACTTCGCCTCACGCGCAATTCTCTCCTCGACGGCAATGACACTTGTTTCCCACGCACTGACATCAATATCGCGACCGCGAAGACGACCGCCGCGCCGGCCGCCGACGATGCCGACGTATGCGTAGTCATTGTGAGGACCGTGCGGGTTGTCAAGGGATCTCCAGGCGCGCTCCTCGTCGTCCACCACCTGTTGGCGCTCTTCGGCCGTCAGCTTGTTCCATCGGGCTCGGCGGCAGTGGAAGGGCTTGAAGTCGCTGCTTGTGTCAATACTTCGGTTCGCGTGCTCCTCGTCTTCCACGTATATCTCCTCGACCGAAGGCGTCAAGTTGCGGCCCGTCGCAGGGTCTATGTGTCCCCAAAGGGAGAAATGGACGAGATGTTTCGTCACGTCGTAGGTCCGGCGTGACAGCTCTTCTGCCACCAGGAAGGTGAGTGGCCAGGTGGAGGGGCGGATAGCGAACGTCCGGCCGCCGGCCTGTCTCTGTTCACCACTCGCCGCGACTGGGGTCGGATTGAGTAGGACTTTGAGGTACAAGACCTCGGCCGTGGTGCGGTACTTGCGGCCCATCAGCATCTGCCAGAGCGGAACCAGGCTCTTGCGCTCAAGGAAAGCGTCAAGGAGCTTGATTGAGCCAGGGCCGTGGTGCGGGTCGTTGCACAAGAATCCCAGCTTCACGAAAAACACCTGCGCATTGAGGAGGTCTCTGGTGCGGAACAGCGTCCTGATGACCTCCGTCTGCTGGGCTCTGCGCGGTTGCTCCATCACGATCCAGCACTTCAGGAGTGTCTGGTCCATTCTGGCGGGGAGACGAAACCCCTTGCGCGCCATGTACGCCACGATCTCCCGGACTATTCGGCCGCGATTTACGACCAGCTGGTACCATTTCAAAGAGCGAACGGGGCGAATAGCGCCCTCCTCCGCCTCGGGCTCGTAGTCTTGCGCCAGGCGCATGGCGGGGTCCGGTATATAAAGGTCGACGTAGTTGGCCCAGGCCGCGATGTCGGCAGACGCTGGGTTGTGGGCCCTGACCCACGTGGTGATGCAGGTAGAGAGCGACGAGTTGATGGCCCCAAAGAAGTCCCTCGAGATGCTGTACAGGGTCACGAGGCTCCGGGGATCGAGATACTTGCCGATGCACTCCGCGACAAGAAGATTTCCGGACAAGCTTCCAATCAAGTCGAAACCCGCACCAGGCGTATTAATGTCATAACCACGGCGCAATGCCACTTTGAGCCGGGGTACAAGCTCTGCGGAGGGAATGGGGATATCATTGGCGGTATTTGAGTCGGTTTCACCTTGGTTCGGACTCGTGCTCGTGTCGCCCGGTGACGCCTCTCCGTCGTTGGCCTTTTGCTTTTTGGCCAGATGTTCCTCGGATTCTAGCGACTTGTTTTCATCGAGTATGAGAAGTTTCATGAGCATAGCCAAGTCTCTAGGAGAAGCCGCGCTACCGTCTGGACGAGTGTACTTGGCCTTGGCCAGCTCCTTACGCACTTCTTTGGGAATTTTCCCTAGGCCATCGGCCCGTGGGTGTTTAGATGTCATTTTAACTCGAGTAGTGGTAGGATGCACAATAATTTGTGATAATGTTGAGCAGAACGAAGAAAGATGATGTGTTTGAGAGCTCTACGCAAGTAGGAAGGCAGTCTGGTTATCTATCGAAGACTAGATTGCGTATGAGTAGGTACGAGTAGAGATCTGTTGGGAAGAAACAAAAGAAAAGGTGGAAAGGAACAGGCAGAAAGCTTAGGACAAGGGAAAACTCTACTCTCGCAGGCTAGCTACCTATTGTCGTACCCAGATGAGTTCCTAACAGTGTAGTCAATACATATTGTTGAGCATATTACTGTTACGCGGGACCCGCGTTAGACCCACGAGGGGCCAGACTTGCGAATAGGTAGGTCCCTAGCATAATGGTGAATGCATCGCCGACATCTAAGCGTGTGCCCCATTGGACAGGCACGCGGAGGATGAGGGCTGAGAAGGAATCTGTGTCAGTTATTGTCTGATAACAAGTGTTAAGATTCGGCGCAGGCCTTTCTTCATCTCTCTTGGGGGTTTGATAGCAAGTAGCTTACCCCTTTTCCCTTTTACTTTAGTTGGAGGAAAGCCGGTTTGAGGCTTGCAGTTGCTTTGTATGGGTGAGCATTCATTATATCTTGAACTCCATATTATCAAGTCCGATAGTTTATATTTTCAAACACTTGGCAGCAAAGACACATTTATTTGGTGGCTGCTCGTCATTACGAACAAAGAATCGTATCACCTTGGCAACATGCCACAGTTGCATTGCTTAACCTGACAGTTTAACACTGCTAGCATATCCACCATCAGGTCGCTATATTGACCAGAGCATTTGCCTAAGATCCATGCATGCTAGTCGCCTGTTAGAAGATACATAACAATATCTTCAAGGTAGGACCATCCGCTTGGTATCAGAGTACGGAGACTGGGGTGCTTTATCCGTAGGCGGAAGGGTGGCACGGCTCTATATTACTCGGTATAATCTAGGATCGAGGAACTCTTAGCTGTATATAGACAGCCAGCCGTACTCTGGATAAGAGGCTGATGGATATCCAGGCATCGAGGCATGCTTATTCGTTGCTGTATTGTATAGAGAACAGCATGACATCATTTTCATTAGGGCCCTCATTCGGCGACGGGAGCAGCAATACCTCCCCTAGCTCCTCGTCCACGACCCCTCCCACGTCCACGTCCTCGACCACGCCCACCACCACGTGAATTCAGCTCCGCGGGCGGAGGTACGGCATTGTAGACTTGCTGAGGCCCATGATCATTCACAATCGGTCTGCCCGGTGCCACGCTTGCCGGGCTTGCATATGGGCCAGCAGGGGTATTAGGGGATGGCTGCTGTGATACATAGTGATTAGCACCTGTGTTGAGGATTTGTGCCGGCCCTGTTGGGATTATAAATCCTCGGCCCCTGCCGCCTCTGCCACTGCCTCTGCCACCACGACCGCCTCGATTACCTCCTTCTGGACCCTGTGTACCACCGAAGTTAGGGAAAGAACCTCCTGCGTGTGCACCACTGTGGCCCATGGCGTTGGGCTGCTCGTTCGGGTGCGGCCTATACACTAGGCTGCTGTGTTGGATGTGAGGGATGGGACCGCTGGGTCCTGATTGTGACGGGCTGCCTCGGCTACTAGCACTGTGGCGGTTTGCGCCATTTACGGCGCTGCGCCAGCTTCCCCGCAGTGGCCCAGGAGCCGTTGCGTCCCGAAGTTGCGGCCCTGCTGGTGAATATTGGCCAGGCACTGCCAAAGGATTGCGCACAGGCTTTCTCTCCAAGCCGGATTTGGACCATGTGACGACCTGTCTGTTCGTGACATTGAGCACCGAGTTGGCCGGCACCGTCTGCCCACGGAATGGTTCGCAACGGCCGTTCAGGGTTGTACCGTTCATGAAGGCGTTATCCCAGAGAATATCTAGCATGTGGCGGTTGCCCACCGTGCTGATCCCCACCACTGTCCCTCTGGAGGCGATTGGAACCTTACCTGACGCCTGGACATACACAACACGGTCACCAAGTCCAAAAGTCTGGTGGCTGAGTCTCTGCTCCGAATCCTTGGGGTGAAGCAGAGCGGATCGAGGAACGCCCTTCACTTTCCTGCGTTCTATCTTGATGCCCGATTCCCTCACGGCATCGGCTGCTCTTTGCAATTCGGCCACGACTTCAGAGTCTAGCTGCTGCGCATCGAGGGGGACACGTTCGAACTTGCTTGTTTCGATCGTCTTGAGCCAGGCTCCGATTTCTTTAATTCTAACGGTGGCGACTTCGCGGTCTGGCCACAGCATTGTGTCGTTATATTCGTTCCCGGACGGGTTTCTCAGGATGGCGGCGAAGAAATCCGGGAACTTGGTCATATACTGAGCCAGCAAAGCAACTGCGGCAGGACTGAATTCCCAGCCAGAATTCGATTTACGCGAATAACCCAATACCTTCTGCTTTTTTCCTTCAAACTTAAGGTTGAGCCCCAGATTGACCTTCATCCCGCCTACCGTATTAACCTGGAAAGACGAGGTGATCTTGCTCAAAACCAGAGGGTGGAGTCCAAGATCCTTCGCGACAGCGAACGAAGGTTTGTAGCCGCTTTGCTGTTCCGCACGACGAATAATCGACCGCGCAAAGTCCGGCTCTTTCGTGGCGGTCATCAACATCCGGATTTCAGCCTTGTTATTGCCTTCGTGTGCGAGGACTTCAAGGGGTCGGCCGTAGGCTAAGTCGCCGAGAAAGAACACGTGAATACCGACTGGAAACTCCTCCTCGAAAGGAATAGCAGCGCGCTCGATGAAACGCTCGTCAGGGCTGATCACTTCATCCACGATGACTTGGGACGCATAATCAGTTTCCATGCCCGGGATCATTCCATAGGCTTTAACAGTGGCACCCTCATCCGTCTTAATGAGGCCTTTGAGCATCTCAACATGAACTAGGGATTCAACAGAGCTGATGATAATCCCTAGCCGCTTGCTATAAAAGTTCTCAATGCGCTTGGCCTTCTTGTTCCACTCTGTGATATCTCTATCAGAGTGGTGAACGCAGACAACCTCGTTAGGATTGTTTGGATCGAGTTTGTAGTCAAACAGCTCGTCAGAAACCCCAACAACTTTCGCTTCCTGCAAGAATGGATAGCCGACATGACATGTCTGACCTAGCTTAACCTTTGCCGTCTCGACCCTGCAACGCATCTCGACGTCGGATAAAGTGACTACCATACTTTCGTTGCGACTATCCTGCTGAAAGACGTTCACTCCATGAAAGCCAAGTGTCGCGTTGAAAGGAAGCGTCGCAAGACTTGGGAAGCCAGCTAACGCGTCAACGCCAATTTTAGCCCCGTCCACGAGACCTACGTAAAGGTCCAAGCCATCAGCAACAGGCAGGTCGAAGATGTTCTCGACACATCGACAGTTGGGAATATCCGGGAAGGCGCCGACCATAGACGAAGGGTAAAGGAAGTCGACGTCCGGGGAGTAAGTAAATTTGAGGGATACGCCGAAATCATTGCGTGCTTTCTCCTCCGCGGAAAGAAGCTCATTCCGAGGAGCCATTGCGGAGAGCAGTCGGTCCTCTTCAATGAATGGAATCTTGACAACAGCTTCCCATTCCATCTTTTTTCCGTTCATGTCCAGTTCGAAATCGCGTGGGTAGAAGTCAATGATGGGTGACTTGGGATCGGTCATAAGGTCGTGGTACACAGACGGCACAATTTTTTTGCTCCTATCGGGCAAAACACCCATTAGCTGTTCGAAGGGACGGAAAGGTTGGCCAAGTTCGAAATCGAGATCGGCATTAAAGCCCTTCGAGATATCTGTCGTTGTGAGTGAGGAAGGTCCATGAGACGGAGCGCGATTATGCTTTTAGAAAACTTACCTGATGTCATGGGCGAATAGTGGTACCGGTAAAACCAGGGCCAGGAGGCCACTCCGCGATAGTAGTAGTACAGAACCCACTGCAGACCCTGAACGTAGTTCTCGCAGAGCGTCACGAGTTCGGTCTCCTTGACCTCATTTTCCCAATGAAATTTCTCATCGTAATACTTATCCTTCCACTCCAAGAACGCTTTCTCATACTGACGCTGATAGTTCGCTCGAGCTTCCTCTGCGGATACATCGATAATCTGGGCGTTATCATAGCGTTTTATCACACGATACAAAGCGAGGTTGCCCTCCTCATCCTCCTCTTCTTCGTCGTCCTCCTCGGCTGCATTTTGTTTCCCGGGGAAGTCGAGGAGCAAGTCTCGGAAACCTTCGGTATTCTCGGCAGTACGCCATTCTATGTGCAAGTTATCTGCAGTATCCTGTACGAATTTCCGGTCTGCAGCGATTAGACTGGAGCCCAGATTCAGGGGTCCCCGAGGCCGTTTTGTCACGAATTTGCGGATCTGCTTCCACAAATCCTTTTGTGAGCTCGAAAGCGCAAGCTTTCCCTTCGTCCTGGCGTTTTCATCCCCATTGGAATCTGCCGATTGTTTGCCCCTGAACCACTTTTGATCGGCATTCTCGTGTTCAAAGTACCGATCCTCTTCCTTTGATAATTCGTCTAGTAGTAGTTTAAGCCTGGGCAAGTTGATGACGCCTTCTTCGTTGATGTATCCATCACATTGGGGAAGAACCTGTTTGTAGAGGCGAAACATGGTCGCCAAAGCACCTTCGTTGATATGAAGATGCGGAAGATTCGGGAGAAAGTCGTTTCCAACAAAGAAAGCCATGAGAATGAAATCGTCGATAATCCGTTCCATGTCAAAAGGGACTTTTAGAGCGCCATCCTCCTTTAACTCCTGGAATTCCAGTTCCAGATATTCTCGAACAATGCACAAATGTAGCAGGTAGAAATTCTGGTGCTCCAGCTCTTTCGACTTCGTCTTAGAGGCGCGACCGAACGTGACTTCCTCTCGCAGTAGGCAAAAATGTGGGTCATGACTGAGAAGACCCAGCATGATGAGATCGGCATCGAGACCATAGAGACAGTGCCGGACGTTAGGGTGGTAATCCGGCTGGGCCTTAGCGTTTCTTATATATTCCATGATCTTGTGCTCTCCCTCTCCGGGGACCTCGTGACCTGACAAGACGATCTCGCAGCCCTGCCAATCCGAGTCCTCCGATATCTTCTTGTTGATGAAGTACTTGAGCTGTCGGGTAAGTTTGGCCATGAACTCGGTGCCTGGCGTAATACAATTGCTATCGAACGGGTCCTCTTTGGGCATTTCCTGGCCCTCGCGAATCGCCTTCTCACGGGCTTGTTCAGCGTCTAGGGCGGTACGGAAGCGGCGCGCTCTTTGCTGGTTCATTTTCGCTCTCGGGGCGACGCCATCGATGGCCATAAAGAAAAGCTTCTTCGGCTTGATTTTCCCAAACAGATGCTCGATATAGTTGAATATGCGTATGAACATTTCCTCCTCGGTAAGTCGAAACGACGTATCAAAAGTGTCTTTGTGAGTGCAATTATGGATAATACCATTCATGTCCAACTACACTGGTCAGCCGGGCGAAAGATCATCATACGGACGCAGAGAAGGCTGGCGCACGTATAAATTGTCGAACTCGGGTATCCGGTTCTCAGCAATAAGCTGAGAAATGGCAGGATAGCGCTCAGAGAGCCATCGAAAGAACTTTGGGACACTGTAGTAGAAAGGCAAAATGTCAATAGCCGGACAAAGTGACAGGCAAAAGAATGATGCTTGAGACGGACCCCATGGTGTTTCAGTCGGTCTAGACAGCACGACTTCTAGCAATCAAGGTGCGGTGATGTTGCGAAGCGGGACGTAGCCCCGGTCGGATCGATTCGAACAGAGGAATAAGGGCCAAGAGGAGTCAGCCTTCTTCAAATGCGACAAGAGGGTTTCGGAGGTAAGATCGTTCGCCCCTCTTTCATTTCTCTCCTCTCGGAGACACAGAAAAGATAGAAGGTACAAAATATAATCCGAAGTATGAAAGAGAAAGAAAGACCTAACACACTTGGTGCGCGAACAAATGCCTGAAAACCAACAACAATTCGGTTGGGTGGGAGAAGGTCATCCCGAGATTTAGTCCTGGAGGTTTTGACGTCGAACCAGACAACCCATGAGGATTAGCGCAAGGCCGGCCTGACTCTTGTCTGTATGCCCTGTACTGTAGTACAGTACCCACATATCCATGTAACCAGGGCTCGTGGATAGGTGCCTTATTATGTACATATAGGTACGTACTTAATGCTTACCCGAGAGTTATGAGCTACGCCACCAAGTTATCAACGTATTTCATTTCTCTTTGCACCTCTCAGCGCAAAGAGTAGGTGTTCTGTAGACGGTGGTAGGATATCTACCGACTATGATGTGTCTTCAGGGAAATTTGTGACCGAGTAGCTATTCGAAAGACTTTACCTGGGATATGCCAACCTTGAAACTTTAAGAATCACTAGCAAGAGGGATAAAGCTGAATTGCCATTGCTCAGCACAGACCCAGCAGTAAACCTACATTAGGGACATGTATATATGCAGGAACATGACATGCGCATGTACAGGTACATAGGTACGTATACGGTACTGTAACAGTCTACCAGAGAAGTTAGTATAAGTGTGGAGTTGGGTTCGATTCCTAACAGCGCTATTGGTTTTCTGCGCTTCGCTTTCTTCTTTGGTACCTAGGTCAGATCGATTGGTGAGATGAGTCTGTAACTACCCCACTGTGTAGCTACCTATGGATACCTGCAGGTTGTAGGTAGGTTAGCTCGCGGGTACAGCTTCAACCTAGCCACTTTACGCGCACCGCGTCAAACCTAGATCCCGTCTTTTATCTCTGCCCGAGCTCCTGTTCCTTTCGCAAGCCATCGCAACACCAAGTTTATACACGATACAAATTCACAAATAACTAGCCACCTCTCTTCATTATTTCTAGATTTATTTCTTCCTCTTGCCTTGTAGGGTTCCTACGAGGGGACTACAGACCTTCAATCCTCATTTTGTCACCTTCATCATGGCGCCCGCGCCCGTTGTTGAGGAGTTTGACAGTAAGTTCGCATATATCATGCTCAGGCAATTCACCACTAACAAGGCGCGCCATCAGTGGAGGGAACAGTCCAGGACTTTGGAGAGGATGAAGAACAAAGATTGATCAACGAAGGTAGAGTGGCTGATCCTTTATCGTCGTAGCAACTTGCTAACCTTCATGCCAGAGTACAAAACATGGAAGAAAAATACACCTTTCCTCTATGACCTGATTATGAGGTATATACAGCCGCATCGGTCTAAGTAGTTTCTGTTAGAATTGGATGCCACTAACATAATCTGCAGCAATGCGCTCCCATGGCCAACACTCACCGTTCAGTGGTTCCCTGATGTGAAGGAGCCCGAAGGCAAGAACTGTAGGATCCACCGCCTCCTTATAGGAACCCACACCTCGGATGGGAAGCCTAACCATGTGCAAATTGCCGAGGTCGAGACGCCCAAAACCGTTCGCCCCAATGTGCGCGACTACGATGAAGACCGTGGCGAAATCGGTGGCTACGGCAAGGCCTCCCCCTCGGCCGATACAGCTGCTATGAAATGGCGTGTTGTGCAAAAGATTGATCACCCAGGCGAAGTCAATAAGGCTCGCTACTGCCCCCAAAACCCCGATCTCATTGCTACGCTCGCTATCGACGGTTCTATCCTCATTTTCGACCGGACCAAGCACAGTTCTGAGCCAAATGGACAGGTCAACCCTCAGATTAAGCTCCAGGGTCATACACAGGAGGGCTTTGGACTCAACTGGAGCCCGCACACGGAAGGCTCGTTGGCATCAGGAAGCGAGGATCAAACTGTATGCTTGTGGTACGTGGACACATCTCTGTTTCTAATCCTCTGGAAGCCTAAATAATCTGACACTCAATCCTCTCTCGCCAGGGATCTGAAATCGCTCCAAAGCGGGAAGAACACCTTGAGCCCGGCACGCCGCTTCACCCACCATTCCAATATTGTTAACGATGTCCAATACCACCCTATATCCCGTAACTTTATTGGAAGCGTCTCGGACGACCTTACTTTACAGATTCTGGATCTCAGACAATCATCCGATTCGCAGTCGGCACTAGTTGCGAAGAACGGCCATAGTGATGCCATCAACGCGCTGGCTTTTAACCCGTCTACCGAAGTGCTGGTAGCCACTGCCTCAGCAGATAAGACAATTGGAATCTGGGATTTGCGCAATGTCAAGGAAAAGGTGCATACCCTCGAGGGTCATCACGACGCCGTCACTTCACTCGCATGGCACCCTCATGAGGCTGGTATTCTTGGTAGCGCCAGTTACGATAGAAGAATCATATTCTGGGACCTCAGTCGAGTAGGCGAGGAGCAGCAACCCGATGACCAAGAAGATGGTCCTCCGGAACTGTGAGTACTAGAGACGAAACAGCTGCCTCACCGTTATTTATATGCTAACTAGATCGCCAGGCTCTTTATGCACGGTGGCCACACCAATCATCTGGCTGATTTTAGCTGGAACCTGAATGATCCATGGTTGGTTGCTAGCGCGGCCGAAGATAATATGTTGCAGATCTGGAAGGTCGCAAGCTCGATTGTGGGCAAAGACGAAGCGGATCTCCCCCTTGATGAACTTGGTCGGTAGGTAGGATAAAGCAGTGGCACATGCAATGCCCGGACCGATCACAGATGAGGCGAGGTACGATTGCTCAATACAGGCGTATGGAGTCATTGATAGCATGGTGAATAAGAATAATGAGGGAGGAAGTGTAGCGCAGGTACCTGTATGGGCTTAAGGGAGCCGAAGGCCTTGGGTGTGGTAGGATTTATTCGTCGCCAAATGATATCGAGCCCGTGGGTGGATTTGACCAGCCACTCTATCCTCAACCTGCGCAGAAGAGGTTTGATGACTATCTGGCGTTCGCCATGGTTGCTATTTGTTATGAGTGCGGCGCCGGTCTTAGTGCATACCACATGAGCATATGAGAATGTAATGCAAACCGGGTGTTCTTGTGCTACAGGTGCAAGTCATCCCTTTCTAAATCTGGATTTTCTTACTATGACAGGCAAATATGTACTTGAAAGATAGGGTGCGTAGCTTGTCATTCAATCCTAAGCATCCTGAACTTTCTCGTCTTCTATTCTCACTCTTGCCCTCTCCCATGTTCATAACTGAAAGTGAAAACTCCCCCTCGTAAGAAATGCATATATAGGTAGGTGAGTAATACGTTAGAGGTATACCCTTGATCCAGTGATTTCTAGGTGCTACATGAGCGTTGGCACACTACCTATCCAAGATAATGTAGGTAGGCAGAGGTTGCATCCGGGGAGCAGCTCATACTACATGATGTAGATACCTATAGGTAGTTAGGCTTGCGTTCCCTACCTAGTAGATTAGTTAATGAAGGTATTTAAATTTTCAATTCTCAGTTAACAATATATACTACTCCGTAGATACGTATACTTTACATATATCGCGAAGATTCACCAATGCTAGCAGACGGAAGGCAAAAGCTACCTTTGCAGGGCATGTCTTGAGTTCATGAGCTCACATAGCACGTGGGGCAGACGCATGGCCTCCCGCCACAATATACTTAGCGTACCTAATAAGTAGTAGGTATTACCTATAGGTACGTAGACATGATTACCTAAGGCAATAGGAGCAGCCTTATTAATTGCCTACATGCCAAGTATGTATGTACCTGCTGATATGTATCTGCCTACTGCTTTGCATATCGGACACTTTGAACCTTTTGGACCAATCCACCATGCCGGTGTGTCTTTTCTACTGTCACCTGTTCGTGCCATGTTCGTAGGTGAAAACTCAACAGGTAATAATTATATCATTTGAAAAGGAGAGGAAAGAAGAAGACGGAATTGCAGCGCCATTTATCTATGTCTTTTTGTTAACTACATCTATTCTCCGGTTCCCTTGGATCATTCAGCCTCCTACGCTGAGGTGCATGTAGGCCCTTCTTGGCTGCTCTACGGTTGTTCTGCAACACTGGAGTCAGTTGAAAGCTGGCTTTCATCCATGATCCTAGTACTGCGACCTCTCAAGCAATAATTACCCTCCCTGAGACTGTCATCCGACGCATGACTCCAATGCGGGAATGCCGCGCATACCTCAGTACCGTCCAACCGAGCCGCCCGATTCTCCTCAGATCGATCCCGACTCAGACGTCGACCTCGACCTCGACCTTGAGGAGCTAGATCCTGCCACTACATCGTCCGATGCTCATGGATCTAGACGGCTGGGTTCACAGTCGGGATTCGAACAGCGACAACCGCGTATTGCTCTCCGTAACCTTCGAATGAGTGGTCTGAGGAGGTCGGCCAAACGAACTCGTGGCTATGGCGAGCTTGGCCGCGACAGGATTGGCGACGAAGATGCAGTGGCCCTCGTAGACGACGACGCACAAGATCAGCGCTATTCCGATGGAAGCGGGACTGCAGGCGACGATGCGCCACTTCTACAAGAACAGGGAAAGCATGCCAGACGACGTTCCGGTGCCGGTGGGCTCAATACTTTCACCCAGATGCGTTCAAACCTGAGGCTACCTAGCTTCATGTCTACTCATAGTGGGGTCCGAGAAGACGACACCGACAACGAGATCAGCCAGGAGATTAACGACCCGTCCGCATCAAGAACCATCGCCGTAGGCTCAGTGCAGGCAACACGATACCCGCCCAATATAATATCTAATGCCAAATATACTGCTTTTACATTTCTTCCCGTCACACTGTACAACGAATTTTCTTTCTTTTTCAACCTATATTTTCTACTAGTCGCGCTGTCACAGGCCATCCCGGCCCTACGCATAGGATATCTAACAACGTATATTGCCCCACTGGCCTTTGTCCTAGTCATAACTATGGGAAAGGAGGCATACGATGATATTGCTAGGCGTCAGAGAGATAACGAGGCCAACTCAGAGGCGTATACGGTTCTTGATTTCAGTGGTGCATGCTCATCAGGTATAAGCGGTAATCCTGCAAACAGACTCGTGTCATCCTCCTTACGAAACCACCGCCACCGTCACCGCCAGTTTACACAGCGGGATAGATTATCGGACATTGGAGAGGAGGAAGAGCTAACCGAGGGCGATGGAACGGCCATATCTCCGCCCTCACTTCGTGTACACGAGATAAGCAAAAAGTCCCGTGACTTGAAGGTTGGCGACGTTATAAAACTCAGCAAAGGCCAGCGTGTGCCAGCAGATGTAGTTATCCTACAGTGCTCGACAATAGAGACAACGCAAAATCGGAGTGCGGACGAAGACTTGAGTTCTCTGCTGGTTGATACAGATGAGGTTCACAATGATGGAGGCAGCTCGGCGGCTGGGAAAGTTGATCAGCAAAATGCAGAAGGCACCTCTTCTGGTGAAACCTTCATCAGAACAGATCAACTTGACGGCGAAACAGATTGGAAACTTCGGGTTGCGTCTGCCCTTACACAGTCGCTCCCTTTGAGAGACTTCACCCGTGTGAGGGTCACCGGTGGAAAGCCAGATAAAAAGGTCAACGAATTCATCGGCACGGTTGAAATCCTCCCGCCTACACATGGCGCTCGAGATGAACAGCTTCGATCCGAAGGCATGACAGACCCTAGCCAGACCGCACCTTTATCAATTGATAACACAGCGTGGGCAAATACCATTATTGCCTCGCAAGTCACCACCATGGCAGTGGTTATCTATACCGGTCCACAGACCCGATCGGCTCTGTCGACTGCCCCCTCCCGGTCAAAATCAGGCCTCTTGGAGTTTGAAATTAACTCCTTGACCAAGATCTTGTGCGCGCTTACACTAGCTCTGTCCATCATTCTGGTTGCTTTAGAGGGGTTCAGCAATACCGGGGGAAATGTGTGGTATGTCAAAATCACACGCTTCTTGGTTTTGTTCTCGACCATTGTCCCAATCAGTCTTCGGGTCAATCTAGATCTAGGGAAGAGCGTCTATTCCTGGTTTATTCAACGAGACCCAGATATTCAGGGTGCAGTGGTCCGAACTAGCACCATTCCTGAAGACCTAGGTCGTATTGAATATCTACTAAGCGACAAGACCGGCACATTGACCCAGAACGAGATGGAAATGAAGAAGATCCATGTTGGTACCGTGTCGTACGCAAACGAGGCCATGGATGAGGTTGCGTCTTATGTTAGACAGGGTTTTGGTACGAAATCTAGCAACCAGGCTCTTGTGACGCCTTCGTCGACCCATGTCGTCACTGCTGGGTCTACGACAACACGTACTCGAAGAGAAATAGGTTCCAGAGTTCGAGACGTAGTGCTGGCGCTAGCTCTCTGTCACAATGTCACCCCAACCACTGAAGAAGAAGACGGCCAAACTGTTATTTCTTACCAAGCTTCCTCGCCTGACGAAATCGCCATAGTCCGGTGGACAGAGTCCGTTGGCCTTCGTCTAGCATACCGAGATCGGAAACGGATGATTTTGGAATCAACAGATACTGGCAAAACTGTAGTACGCGTACGAATACTAGACGTATTCCCATTCACTTCTGATGGGAAACGTATGGGCATCATCGTGCAATTCGACGAAGGAACGGCATCATCATCACCTATGCTGGATACAAGGGAGACCTGGTTTTATCAGAAAGGTGCCGACACCGTGATGGGATCCATAGTCGCCGCGAATGACTGGCTAGATGAAGAAACTGCAAACATGGCACGGGAGGGACTGAGGACTTTGGTTGTAGGACGGAAAAGGTTGTCGTTCGATCAATATCGTGAATTCGCTAGCAGTTACAAGGACGCTGCGCTGGTTATCAATGGTCGCGAGGCGGCTATGCAACGTGTCATTACTCGGTACCTCGAGAATGACCTCGAGTTGTTGGGAGTTACAGGTGTCGAAGACAAACTACAAAAAGATGTCAAACCATCTTTGGAGTTGTTGCGCAATGCCGGCATCAAGATCTGGATGTTGACGGGTGACAAAGTCGAAACAGCTCGATGCGTTGCTGTAAGCTCCAAGTTGGTGGCCCGCGGCCAGTACATATGCACTGTCGCCAAGCTCAAGCGTAAGGATAATGCACAAGATCACCTCGATTTTCTCCGAAGCAAGCCAGACTCCTGTCTTCTCATTGACGGCGAGAGCTTGTCGTTGTTCCTTACGCATTTCAGCACAGAGTTCATTTCGATAGCAGTGCAACTGCCAACAGTGGTAGCGTGCCGATGCTCACCTACGCAGAAAGCAGATATTGCCAAGCTAATCAAAGAATTTACCAAGAAGAGAGTCTGCTGTATCGGCGACGGTGGAAACGACGTGTCTATGATCCAAGCAGCTGACGTGGGCGTCGGAATTGTGGGTAAGGAAGGGCGGCAAGCTAGTCTAGCAGCAGACTTCTCGATTGAGCAATTTTGCCATCTCACCAAGCTACTTGTCTGGCACGGCCGCAACAGCTATAAGCGGAGTGCTAAGCTAGCGCAGTTCGTCATCCATCGAGGCCTCATTATCGCCGTGTGTCAAACGGTGTACAGCATTGCTATCAAGTTCGAACCCGAGGGCCTTTACAAGGTATGTTTAACTCCCACAGTTTCGTCTTTCAATACACTCACCATTTTTAGGACTGGCTTCTTGTAGGTTATGCCACCGTATATACAGCTGCTCCTGTGCTGTCATTGGTACTAGACAAAGATGTCAATGAAAATGTCGCCAATTTGTACCCCGAACTATACAAGGAGTTGACATCTGGTCGGTCCTTGTCCTACCGTACCTTCTTCGTCTGGGTGCTTGTGTCGATATACCAGGGCAGCATAATCCAGAGCCTGGCGCAATTGTTGACCGAGGTGGACAGTAAGAAAATGGTGGCAGTGAGCTACACGGTGCTGGTGCTGAACGAGCTTCTCATGGTTGCCATCGAGGTCACAACGTGGCACCCGGTCATGATATTGTGTATTATTGGTACCTTCTTCTTCTACGTTGGGTCCGTACCTTTCCTCGGGGGTTATTTCGATCTAGAATTCGTCACAACCTGGTAAGCTTCACTTCTTACCGTAGTTCCCCAGAGACGTCCAGCTAACTTTATGACAGGGGCTTCCTGTGGCGCGTCCTCGCAATCAGCGCCATCTCTCTTATCCCACCATACGCAGGCAAAGTCATCAGGAGGACGATGAAGCCCCCTTCGTACAGAAAAGTGCAAGGCATATAATGACATGGATGACATATGATACGAAGATGCTGTAGATATAAGTATAGATGGCGTACGTTTTAGGCTCTAGTACTACATCGCGTCTTGCTTAGCTTGGCTCAAGAACTGCTTAGTTGAATGTAGGAACAGTGCTCTATCACAATATTATTATGTTATTTATCGTGGCCATCTGGGGCATGGGATTGTATCATCCAGAACATACTTGAGGTGCAATTTAGAATCAGGTCCTATGAATCGTGAGTGTGCCTTGGCTTACCGGTTTAGAGATACTGTGTATGTATTTCAGGTTTTATACCACGCCTAGAAATTATCAGTTTTTTATGGTTCTAGAAAAACAATACTATAATCGAGCAGACTTGTGTGTGAGCTCCGTATCTGACTTTTTCTGATCTAGTTTGAGGGTGAGTAGTTATCTAATAATATATACAAGTAACGGCTTATGTCGTCATTATGACTAAGCAGCCCAAACTGAATCCGTTGTTATGACAACTCTCCTCTGCCTTACACCTTTTTACCAACCCACACGCGTCCCAGTTATGTCTGCTCGCTACGTGTGTACGAGGGCGTGTATTGTATCCATGTTTCCGGTAAGCTTATAACACTGTAGACCAGTAGCGTAGCGTAAAACAGCTCTTAAGATACTTTCTACGTCTGGTCTAGTCTGGTAAATTTGTGTTGCAAATTTGTGAACATTCCTTGGACAGATTCTGACCCCTGGCTACCTAGGTTCATATCTTGGACAGTTGTTCCATGTTAAACCACCGAACTATCGGAACGGTTACAAATGAGTGATAAAGTAAAAAATAGAAGCAAATAATGGACAAATGGATCAATCGACCAATCGACCAATCGATCGATTTATATACACTGTGTAGAGAAGACGCTGTGCTAAGACTGCAATAGACAAGGTACTATGTAGTCTTCTAGTAATCTTCTACAGTACTAACCTAGCCGTTGTCTATCAGGTATGTAGTAGGCGCCTAGGATGGTGCCCACAGTAGCGTTCGTTAGCATGCCAAGAGTCCGAACGTCGTGCAGCCAGTCTTAACCGTTTCCACTAGCTATGGTGGGGTGACAAGGGGGTAGCTTCTCAGATAAGTCTGATGTTTTTATCCATAATAAAGCTCTTCTGATAAGTCCCGGTTAGTTCGTGTTCCAGATGTCGCTTTATGGTGAGATAAGAAGTAGAATACACGCGATAAACATCTATGTAGTACCTAATCTAAATAAGTAGTATCTACTGTGTATGGCTCCTATTGTATGGTTCAAGGTTGTGGGTAGTTGTAGGCACATGGAGCTACCCCATGCTTGCTTTGGCGCAGGTTGACGTAAAGCGCCATTTGACAATTCCCAAGCAATTGAGAATGTTCTCATTTCCTCCCCTTCTCCCATCCCCGCCTCCGCCTCCGCCCTCGCCCTAACCTGTTATCTCCCCAAGTTTGTCTGGGTCGAACTTCTGGCGGCTGGCTGAGGATCATCTGTTCCGTCTCCATTTCTCCCTCTATCTTCGCATAAGTATTCTGTTGCCTTGGTCTTCTCATCTTGCACCAAAGTACACCGCGAGTCAACCGTCTTAGGACAAATTGGAAGTTGGGACGTTCACTAATAAAAGTTTTGGGTTTTTGTTTCTTCATCTGATGAGTATCTCAGTAAAGGGCCCCAGTGCCAACATAGCGATGGCCAGCCCCAACGGGGAACGCACCCAGCGCGAGGTCAAAGATCATATCCTCTTCGAAGTCGCCACTGAAGTCGCTCATCGTGGTACGTATTAGCAAGACGCTTTCCCCTTGCTTTGCTGGTCTCTATTAGTGATGTCTAACCTGTGCGCCCAGTCGGTGGTATCTACTCCGTCATCAAGTCTAAAGCGCCCGTCACCACTGCCGAGTATGGCGACCGTTACACTCTTATCGGTCCTCTCAACCACCAGTCGGTAGGTCTCTCCTCCCTGCGACTTCAGCAGCTCTTGTCGTGTTGTCGTGTTGCTCCTGAGCTAACTTGTCTACTTCTAGGCTGCTGTCGAGGTAGAAGAGCTCGAGCCGACGAACGCCGAGCTCACCAAGAGCATTGAGTCTATGCGCAACCGTGGCATAGGCATCCTGTATGGCCGGTGGTTGATAGAGGGTGCACCTCGCGTTTTGCTCATCGACACCAAAACAGCATATAAGTACATGAACGAGTGGAAGGCCGACCTGTGGAACGTAGCTGGTATTCCATCTCCACCGGCCGACGAAGAGACCAATGAAGCTATTGTTTTCGGTTACCTGGTCGCTTGGTTCCTCGGCGAGGTATGTCTGATGCACTGGCTCTCCCCCTCTGTTTTCTTTCCGGGCTCATTTAGCTGATCTATCCCAGTACGTGTGCCACGAGAAGACAAAAGCCGTCATTGCTCACTTCCACGAATGGCTCGCCGGCGTTGCGCTGCCGCTTACCAAAAAACGGCAAATAGACATCACGACCGTCTTCACAACCCATGCCACTTTATTGGGTCGATACCTTTGCGCAGGATCAGTAGATTTCTACAATAATCTACAAAATTTCGACGTAGATGCAGAGGCCGGAAAGCGCGGCATCTACCACCGGTACTGCATCGAGCGCGCAGCTGCCCATTCGTGTGACGTCTTCACCACCGTCTCCCATATCACCGCATTTGAAAGCGAACACTTGCTGAAGCGCAAGCCCGATGGTGTGCTGCCCAATGGCCTCAATGTTACCAAATTTTCCGCCATACACGAGTTCCAGAACCTGCATCAACAATCAAAGGAGAAGATCCATGACTTTGTCCGAGGTCATTTCTATGGGCACTATGATTTCTTCCCCGAAGATACGCTCTATTTCTTCACAGCCGGCCGCTACGAATATCGTAATAAAGGCGTGGATATGTTCATCGAGTCTCTTGCGCGTCTCAACCACAGGCTAAAGGGTTCGGGCAGTAAAACTACGGTTGTGGCATTTGTTATCATGCCGGCGCAGACCACTTCCCTCACCGTCGAGGCCCTTAAGGGGCAAGCCGTCATCAAGTCATTGAGGGACACGGTTGATGTGATTGAACGGGGCATCGGACGTCGCATTTTTGAAAGATCCCTCAAGTGGCATGAAGGCGACCCGCTGCCTGACGAGAAGGAGCTCATCACAAGCGCTGATCGCGTGATCCTGCGACGCCGCCTCTTTGCAATGAAGCGGCATGGGCTACCGCCTATCGTAACCCACAACATGATCAACGATCATGATGACCCCATCCTCAATCAGATCCGCCGGGTACAGCTTTTCAACGACCCTACCGATAGGGTTAAGATTGTGTTCCATCCCGAATTCTTGAATTCGTCCAACCCAATCCTACCATTGGATTACGATGACTTTGTGCGAGGTACCAACTTGGGCGTCTTCGCCTCGTACTACGAGCCTTGGGGTTACACCCCCGCAGAATGCACGGTTATGGGAGTACCCAGTATTACGACGAATTTGTCAGGCTTCGGCTGTTACATGGAGGAGCTGATCGAAAACTCGAGCGATTATGGCATTTACATTGTGGACCGCCGTAACAAGGGTGTAGATGATTCGGTCAACCAGTTGACATCGCACATGTTCGAGTTCTGCCAGAAGAGCCGCCGCCAGCGGATTAATCAACGCAACCGTACAGAGCGGCTGAGTGACCTGTTGGATTGGAAGAGAATGGGTATGGAGTACGTCAAGGCACGCCAACTGGCGTTGCGCCGGGCGTATCCGGGCTCATTTACAGGTGAGGAGGAAGAAGACTTCATTCCGGGCGTGGAACAGAAAATATCGCGGCCGTTCTCGGTCCCTGGCTCTCCTCGCGACCGGGCCGGAATGATGACGCCCGGTGACTTTGCTAGTCTGCAGGAGGGGCGTGAGGGATTGAGCACCGAAGACTACGTGGCGTGGAAGTTACCGTAAGTTGGCTATCATGTCCCTACCAGAAAGCGTATTTGATTGGTAAACTAACGAAGGTGTGCAGTGACGAGGAGGACCCAGACGAGTATCCGTTCCCGTTAACATTGCGAACGAAATCGGGCTTTTCGGGAACAGCATCGCCCCTCGGGAACTTGCAGTCAAACGGAAACTAGGGGTTACGGGATGGCATTGAAATGCAACTTGACTGATACTTGACGGCTCCGGTAATTCAGTCATAGAGGCTGGCTGGCAGCAAGCGCGGCGGCCTACAATATACGAGTAACTCACGACATACCTGTTCTTCGGTTTTCCGAATGTTGAGAAAGCGACGAGGCTCTCGCCATCGCCTGACGGAGACGTCGGCCTGTGGCCCCTGGATCCACATATGCTTCTACACAAGCGCCAACAGCCAACGGATGTGTATACAGCTTGAGGATGGAGAGACGGGAAGTTGGTTGGTTGGTTTCAGTTGTGGCCCCTTTGCATAGCGCATGCATAGCATATGCAGGCATTAGCAGGAGTAGTTGTTGCCCTCTCTTCTTCTCTGGGCATGCATTGTTTTCCTTATCCTTTCCTTATATCATTAGTGCTCATATAGTCTTAACTTTACCAAGGTAAAGCATCGAATTTATGCATTGTATCCATGAAGGCGCATAAGAAGTACATATACCCTACGAGATGAAGTGATAATGTAGGTAGCTAGTTACGTATGAGCGGGCCGCACAAGCAAAGAGGATTTCAATGTTACCTAGGTTAGGTAGGTATCTGGATGAATATCATGTCCCATTCCAAATGACAGGATAAGCCCGGGTCGTGTGCCATTGTAATATACGGCGTTAGAATATGAGGTTCTCAAGCCAGCTAAGTAGATAGCTTAATGAATAAAGGATAGCAGAGAGACGGTGACACTAGTGGTGGAGCCCAAAGCTGTATCTACACCTTCAGGTGGGTACCTATCACCAGGGACGTCCCTACCTGTCTACACTAAGGGTATTTCAACCCAAGGTTAGTGTCATTTGCACGAGGTCGGTTCCTAAATCCGGATGACACATCCTCGAATGATTGGAAGATGGACATAGAGGCAGGCTGAAGGAATGGCAAATAAAGGAGCAGAAGAAACACCTGCAAAAGAAACGGCACAGGCAATGTCACGGAGCCTCGTTTATTGTGAGCATGAGCCATTCCACATTTTATGCCCCAGTTTCCCCCCATCTTTCTCCATTTCCTACAGCCTTCATCCATGCCTTGAGGACAACTTGGTCGTGGCGCACAACTCGAAGCCAATTCCATCATCCCTGGCCCCTGGTCGAATCAACGGGTAGGTATTCTGGGAACTTGGTACACAGGTACGTACTTAGAATGACTCCGTCATACAAGGCGGCTACTAGTAGACCTGTCAGTCACATTATACAGCAGAATAAGACACAATCAACCGTACAGCTCCTTTCTGTGGTAGACCGGGTAGTACGGGTTTATTGGCTCGCTATCATTGTTATTATTAGTACCTACTGTAGGCATTAGCAGCACCACCCCAGTCAGACGGCCGGGTCACCCCACAAACACTAACCCGTAATAATAACATTGGCGCTCCACCATCCACAGAACAAACAATCCACAAAGTCACAGCAGGCTGGACATCGCCGCATCATTGTCCCCCTAAAGGCCGTTTATTGTACCCTTTGAGCCCTTACTTTGCAACTTGGTCTGTTCCAAGTTCAAAGCCGAGTGCGGAGTTATTCCAGCCAACTACCTAGCCCTGCCGACACTTACTCTTATCCAACAGCTCTAAGCTTGAATTACATACCACAGGTACCGCCAACTACTTCCCTCTCAGGTTCCCACTCACTTGTCTTCTTGTCTTCAAAGTTGGGGTTCTGGGTCCCTTGTCCACCGCCTGTCTCTACCTTGGATTCGCCTCTTCATACCTCAAGCCGACATCAGTCAACATCAATTCGAACCTCTTTAAAGCTAAAACGGCCCAGAGCCCACATCATCACGTTGCTTGGACCAGTGTCTCCCGCAGGCTCAATGAATTGCAATGAACAGTGGGTAAAACAGGATGAAGTTTGCCGCCATGAAGTTCTTTCGCCGAAGCAAGAAATCGACTTCGGAGTCTAAATCCTCCAAGAAGTCCCACCAAGCCCAGGAGGACCTTGAGCGTGACAAGTATAGACTCTACAATCCTCGCCACAATCATTATAACTACGCCGCCGAGAGAAGCCATATCTTTGCGCCTTGGCTCGAACTACCGGCCCCGATCCTCGAAAGGGTCTTTTCCTTCGTCTGTCCCCACAGCTGTGACGAGTCGTACGAAACCTGCGAGAGGAGCGCTGTCGAAGATGCTTGTATGCTCTGCGATTTGCGCGACCTTTCTCATGCCGCCCAGGTATGCAAGCGCTGGCGGCTGTCGGCCATACAGCTTATGTATGTCACTGCTCCTCTTTCTCTCCACTTGCCCCCGTTTGTGTCCCCAGCTCGGCCGTAACCAACTAACCCATGGTTCTCCCTCCCCCCTTGCGGGAGGGGTCTCTCTTCCCCTAGGTATCATAGCATTCGTATAGATTCTGTTCATTACTGCGAACGTGAAATCGACCTCTCCGAGAGACGCAGGCGCAAGAGCCGTTTCGATCGCAATGGTGTTCCCGAGGATACCGCCGGTGCCCGCCTCCATTTACTCTGTCGCACCTTGCGCGAAGACCCTACCCGTCTGGGGAAGCTCGTGCAATACTTCAAAACCCCTTATATGCTACGCGAGTCGAGTGCGCCCCTTCTCGCACGTACCATCGCCGTGTTGCCCAACCTGCGATATGTCGATCTACCCGAGGGACTGTTCATGGATGATCCCGCCCACCGCACTCTCAAGCTCGAGGTTCAAGCTCGATGTCCCGGTTTGCGCAAAATGACATATCTGGCTGGAAGCGAGCGTAGTCTCGAAACTCTAAGCCAGGGCAACGTCTGGCCGAACCTCGAGGTTCTGGAGCTAGGCAGGATCAACATGGATCCCGCCGTTCTACGACAGGTCCTAGCTTCGCTGCGATATCTACGCGCTCTAAAAGCTTCTGACTGTAGGATGTTAGATAATGACATATTCCGGTACAACGATGTCATGCCAGCGTTTCCACCCTTGGAAGAATTGATCCTCACAGATGTTCCACGCATCACTGCGGACGGCCTGAGAGCCTATTTGACCAGAGATGACACGAAGCGCACTCTGAAAGTCTTGTCACTGTCGAACACCGGAGTCCACCCGGCCGCTCTGCATGATGTTCTAGCCAATGCTACCCATCTGGTCACCTTGTCCATCACCGAACAAGTCGACTCTCCCTTCCCCACACATGGCGTCCCCATTCCTCCCCTCTCCAATTGGTCTCTAGAAACACTACGATACGAAATCACAGCCTCGCCCAGTACCTCGCCATATGCAAGCATCACTTCTGGTTATTACAGCTACTTGGCGACTTCGCTCTTTGCTGGTGGGCTACCGCGGCTGGCAGCTATCTATGTCCGAGACCAGAACTTTCCCGACATGCTCCTCGGCTTACCACCGCCTATGCCTGGGTTCGCAGGGAGCCCCCAACGTCCCAGTAGTGCTGGCAGTACGAGTAGGTTCAATGCCGGTAGCGGGGGGCTGTCACCGTCTAGCACGGGTGGTTTTAGCAATTCGCCTTCTCGTTTTAGCTCCAACAACCCATTTGCATCTGCTTTCAACGGTCCGCAGGGGCCGGGGATACTATCCCTGAATCAAACTCTCGAGATATTCACTAAAGGCGATGACGATCTAGACTGGGGTACCACGCGCATGGATCCCTTTGACGCGTATGGTGGTGGTGGACGGGGCAGAGGGCGGCACGGGCGGACTGGAAGCTCAGCAAGCGGCCGGCCGCTAAGTAGTTACGGCTTGTCCGACATAGGTGGCGGCTGGCAGGCTGGCGGCGGAGCAAGGATGAGTATTATACAGGGAGACGGAAACGGTGGTTTCCTGAGCGTCCCGGGCGACAACATGGACAGACATGGACGTAAGAATAGCTCCTCGAGCCTGAGGCCAGCGAGGGATGAATGGCCGAGACCAACCAGTAGTCAAGGACCCAAGAAGGGAGACCGAGACTTGTGGCGTTAAGGGCGTGGTTGGCGACTTACGAAGGGATGTAACCGGCATTGATACTGACGAACGCGAAAGCATTGGGGGTGGATCAAACTGATGATTTTAAGATGGTTGGGCGAAGGTTCATGTGTTCCCAATTCAAGGCAAATGGGATGCATACATGGTCGGGAACGGAGGGGGTCGGGAACGTAGAAGCGACGAGGGAAAGACAAGAACAGATGCCACGAAACATGAGAGATGGCGAAAAAGAAAAGCTGCGCTGGTGTTCGCAGCTGGAAAGGTCATTCATATACCCCGGTAAACAAATGCTTGGTGTGTAACAAGAACATATCGAGAACTTTTCTCTTGAAAGCACTAACCTAGGTCAGGTACTGTCTGTTATAGCAGCAGTACAAATTTTTTTTCCCCTCGTTTTTTCCCTTCTTTTTTCTGTCTTGTTCTTTCTAACTGGTGGAAGAAAAATAAAATGCAAAAATCCAATTATGAAACTATAAATTCTTTAAACCCTTCTCAGACATATATATATTATGATCATATTATTCTCTCGTCGTCAATCATAGATGCGATAGGGCGAGTGTCATAGCTTGCTTGCTTTGCTCCAGAGTATACACACGCATACATCGGGAATACCCTGCTTGCGTACTGAAGTGACGAGGAACGGTGGAAAGGGGAAGACGAAAGATGTCTGCTTGTGAGAAGAACTGAATGAGATTTACTTGGTGTCTCGTTTTTGGTAATCTGCGTGTGACCTAATTACCGGCGGACGTTGTTTGGGGGTTATCCGCGCCTTTTCGCATATACCTTTTTCTTTTCTTTGAGCGACTCATCCACGACATGACATGGACTTAGATGTAAATATTCCAGATCGAAATAAACCTATAACTGAGGAACCTGATACCTGCAGAAGGTGTTTTTTTTTTTTTTTTTTTTTTTTTTTTTTTTTGTTCCAGTGCTGGCGCTTTATTTTGCGAATAGGTGACTAATTGCATCAGGATATCGTTAGGCAATATAAGTTTGTAGATGGATCTATTCTTTGTCGTCTATTTTATTAATTCATTTCGTGCAGGTATTTCGTTTCGAAAAGACCTTTTCTTCGTGTAGTAGGTGGTCTCTCTTGGTATCCATCCATCTATCTACATAATGCACAGGAATTTCGAGATTCTGTCTAGTCTGGTTTTATCTTGTCTAGAGGTATAATTCAGAGAATACCCTTACATGAGACATCCCATAGCAACTCCATTCCTTCGAGGAGATTTTGCACATAAGTAGGCAAGTACAGTAGGTCAAGATCAAAGCTATGTACTGGCATAGGATCCAGCACTAAGCCCCATCAGAAGTCAAGGGTACAGTAGATCCTAATATCGTCTGGATCCTGTACATAGTGCTTGGATATCGCGCAGTCGTAGCGGGCCATCTATCGCTTTCTCGCGGTAGATAGGGGTTTCTTAGCTGTCAGGAAGTCCCTGGCGAGGCTGCAAGGGACTAAGCGAAACGCCATGGCATGCTAGATAGGTTCCATCTCGGCTCGGTAGATTAGAAGCCCAGGACAATGATGGCGTAAGCATAGATCAGCCACTCATTTGTAGAGTAGGTAGGTATCAAAGCCCAGATTCGTCCCTGTTTTCCCTCCCTTCCTTCGCTCTCTAATTATTAAAGTAGTCTTCGTGTTTCTAGTTCTTAGAATCTTTAAAATTTTCACGCTTATTATGCAATTATGCATTACGCAATTTTCGTCACAGTTAACTCGCCCGCTTCGCCACCGTCGAGCTCTAGGAACCGTTCTTCGCCTTCGAGCTTCGTCTTCCACTTGGCGCTCTCGTAGCGGGCGAGTATCAGCGTCATACGAAGCAAGACTCCTTTGCTCGAGGCATGCTCCTCCCCGTCCATCGAGCTGTTGTTTATCGCGACGGGTGTGAAGGTCCAGCGACCGAATGCCCAGTTCAGGATATACCGCGCGGGTGTGTCAGGGGGGTGTGTAGGTTCGGAAGACGAAGTGCTCTTGTCGGAGCTCTGGATCTCGGGTGATGAGGCAGTTAATACCGATTTTATCCTGTATACTTCGTCTTTCGGGGCTGATTTGAGCAACTTCATAAGTTTGGACGCATTGACGACTGCGCCCTCGGGCCCTCGCAGAGTGACTGATAGGACTTCGACTTCGGACTGATGATCATGGTTATGATCGTCGTGGCTATGACTCTCTCCGTCTCCATCGCCGTTCCGAATAGCGGCTAGAGAACCATCCGTCAAAGTCCGCGCAAGCCCGCCATCGATGCCGAAGACGAGATCTACAGGGACGCGCCCCTTATCGCTCTTGACCCACGCGACATCGATCTCCAGATCTCCGACGCGATCCCTGACCTCGTCGAAGCGCCGCTCGTCGCAACTCTCCCACTTATTGAAAACAATCAAATCCGTATATTTCGCCTGCAAGCGCGCCGTGAAGCTTGTGTCCTCGTAGCCTGCCCAGTTCTCTACATCGATGACGCTGACGACGCCATCTAGAGCATATGAACCCGGTTGTTCGCGCGCTATGCGGTTCACTTCTATCGCCAGCGTCGCGGGGAAGGCAGAACCCGAAGTCTCGATCACGATGCGGTCGGGCTTGATGTTGTCGCGGAGTTCCGCAAGCGCGGGCCCCAGTTGCCCCACGAGGTTGCAGCATATGCATCCGTTTAAAAGTTCTTGGACGCCTGATACGGCGCTGCTGGACGCGAGTTGTGAGTCGATGGCTACGTCGCCGAATTCGTTTTTCAGGAGCGCGAGACGGTAGGACGGGTTCACGGCGCGGAGCTGCGGTACCAGGTTCAGTAGGAGTGTTGTTTTCCCCGAGCCTAGAAATCCCGTGACTATGGTGATTGGTATGGGTGCCATTTTTTCACCCTCTTCTTTGTTTGTTCTAAATTACTAGAAAAATACAAATACACGCAATGTAAGCAAAACTGGATGTGTAAGTCTGGATAATTAATTGCGCAAGATCGGAGAGTGGAATGGATTGGAGGGGTTAGAGGGGGAAACAAAAATAAACGAGCTCACCCCCTGCCGTGAACTTATGGCTAGATTGGTTCCCATTAGGACGGTTCGCGGCAGTGAATCTGATTGGCTTAGTGGCACAGACAGTGGGGAGCTGTGCCTGCCCTCATCAGGCGCTAACCAGGTTTCGGCTAGATCCCGAGGGGTGACCCTACACAGGTCCAATGACGTAAGGTATACTATTGTCAAGTCAAGTGTAGTAGCTTTAACCTGAACACACACAGCACTGAAGATTATCCACGGCTAATAATAGAAATTCTGGCTACTCAGCATTGAAGTCAGAAAGGAAGAAAGATAATTCACAGTTGCAGAGATTATCAACAACTCCCTTATCTCATCCCATAATCTCACATTGTCTCCTCTGCTCTTGGCTACCAAATCTAGCTACGAAAAGAAGGAAAGAAAATGTCTTCCGCAAAGTCATCGACCCAGTCCACAAACGAGGCCCAAGACGGGCAGATATCATTTAAGCAACAACTAGACAAAGCCGCAAGAGAGGCTCGTCAATCCCCTAATAGTCACAAAAATAGCAACGATCCGAGTCTGCTAGAAAAAGGTATGTAATATATGCATGTAACTTCGCATATCCAAAGAAACACAAGTGTATATTTTCTAGCACATATCATATGTATACAATAACTTTTTGATAAGAACTTCATGCAGCTAGTTAACCAGCACCACAAGTCACTGAATACGTGCCGGCGATAGCATCCAAAGTCCTAGGCACCGCCCAACAGAAACAGGAGGATGTCAATGCCGCCGATGCGTCGTCTCAGAAGGATCTGTCTGGGCCACCGAACAGGCCTGAGCATGACGAGCATATCGCCGAGTTCGTCAGGGAGCAGTATCACAGCAAGAAAGTTGATAATGTCGGCAGGTGATGGGCCATTTTTTATATCGTGGTGTTGGAGAGGAACACGAGTATTGTTTCTTTGGCTGTCCTTTAGGCGTGTAACTAATTATTATGCTATTTCACGTTTGCGAATGCGCTTCGGTGTACATCACTGATTTTAGATCTTTAATCCATTCAGACGTCAAGATATCTTCTTCTTAAGTATAATCACAAAATACCAGTGCTGAGCTTTGGATACCGCTACTTATTAATCAAGCTGACTACTTATCATTATGAGATTATTTAGCTACCTGGATAGCGAGTTTGCCTTTCCCTTTTCTCTTTCCTCTTCCCCATTCCCTTTGCCACCCCGCGCAAAGAATCCAGTTACGCCGTCGGACAATTAGGGAAATCAGCTTGGAAAGCCTCGGACTGCTGCACGAACTGAGGAACGTAGTCCCGCGTCGTGTAGTTCTCATTGATGTAGTAGTTGACGTCCGCTGAGCTGTAGTTGGCACCGAGGATCTTGAGAACGTCGCTCTCGATGCTGTACATATCACACATGCTTGTTAGCTACCTAAATTGACTTAAAATGACTAGATTCATAAGAAATATCGGGTAACCAGGGGACGGTTATTTATGGTGCAGGTTCCATCGCAATGGGCTGGAAAGAGGTACTCACAAATCAACAAAGATCAAATCAACAACGTCAGCTTGGCCATTCTCGTCGAATCCAGCCGCGCCCTGGAAGAAATCAGGGATCTGGTAATAAGGGATGCGCGAGTGCGCGGTGTCGTCTCCGTCGGTGCCCCAGTCATCCGTAGTCGTGTAACCCGGTACCAGGTCGACGACCTGGCGTCTAGTGACGCCGCGAGGCAGCTTCGCGTGTTGCGTGTACAGGTCATCGCGCCTGTCGATCTCGCTCCGTGGCTCGACGATGGGGTCGACACAGATGTCTCTTTCCACTGGCATATATCCCAAGGACCGCTTCTTCTCGCTCGCTCCGGCGCGGTTCAGCTCTTCGAGGACCACGCTGGCCTGCGCGAAGGGCACGTCGGGGATATAGAGGAAAATGTCCTCAAAGGGCGAGACGATAAAGCTGTCGTCGTAGGTGAAGGGGCCCTTATACATGTCGAAGCGGATGCTGCCGGTGTTGGAGATGATGTAGCGTGCCGTCGCGTTCCGTGCCGGATTCACGACCACTTCGCCCAGGGCTTGGCCGAGAATCGAGTAGATGCTCTTAGGGTCGTTGATAGGAACACATGATATGCAATAGTCCTGGGGCACGCACCCGAGAAGGTTGTTAAGCTTGAACTCCTCTCTGAACTGGGTGATCTTTGCTGATGTCTCTAGTCCGTTGTTGTAGTCGAAGCTGTGGTCGTACCAGGTTGCCGCGTCTTAACCAGGGATGTCAGCCACTTGCGTACAAATCAAGGGATATTGGGTTGATCCTTGGAACGTGTCGCATGCGAGTTACAACTTCCCAGACAGGGTTGAATGCAAATGTTGTCGCACAGGATCCCAACACATTGGAAGAGGGAGGTACTTACGGTACTCAAACGTCCGACGGTTCCAATCCAGATACCGACGAGAGTATGTGAAAGGTGAAGTGGATGTGTTGGTCGCCTTGCGAGTAGGATTTGGCACACCGGCAGGGTTAGGGAAGATGCCGTCGAAGCCACTGTTTTCCTTGGTGAAACCAGACATTGAAAGCCAGCCAAGTGTCTCACAGTAACGGCCTAGTATCACCAATCAGCAATCGTGGCACGCCGCCACCAATGTTTGGGGGCGTGAGACTCACCAGACTCCATCGCAACACTGCTCTGGTCGTAGACAACAAAGTCACGTATATGGGTGTGGCCCCCTTTCAGCGCAAGTTAGTAATTTTTCAGAAATAGGGGATCACTTAGGGGGGGAGCATATTACCCAGAATCTGAATAGGAGTATCAGGATGTACTGCTCGGATAGCATTGACAACGGTCTGGAAACTGCTGCCCCGTACGGGGTTATGTCCGATAAGGACAAAGACGTCAATGGGGTCGGTGGTATTGACCGCGTCCGTAAACCATTTTTGAGTTACCAGGGTCTTAGCCGGGATGACTTTTGTGACGTTTGTGTTTCCTGATCGTGTGTCAGGAAGTTCTCAGATATTGAGATTCTCGAACTCGATGGGACAGTCACTAGATATGGGAAGAAATACATACCGGTGAAGTCAAACAACACGCCGAAGGCCATAATTCGCAGACCGTGCTCAGTAGTGAAGTATCTATGTGTTTTGCCAACTGAGAGCAGTGAAGAGTCAATAATTTCTGGTGCCTCAAGTGATACAAGAAGGTCATGCTTGGTTTTGGGGACACCTACTATACTCCCATTCGCCAGTCTCTTGGTTCGCGATCTGGACGTTTGAGGTCAAGTATTTTTCGCCCCAGTAGGCAGATAGCTTGTTCCTTTAAGTATCATTTTGATCAGTAGATGTTCCTCGTAGCAATAGCAACAGCCTCAAAATCCAACGAGTATCTCTCGAATATGCCAAAAACGATAAGAGTGTTGGACTTCACGTACAAGGTCTGGTAGGCAACGTCGGCTAGGTAGAGCTCGTGATTACCAATTGAGAGCAAGTCGTACTCCACATCATCAAAGATAGTGATAGAGACCTCTCCATCAGGGCTCGTAACATCACTCAATCCCGCACCGTCATGCAAGTCACCTATGCCACTATATCAGTCATAGCGGAAAACACAGCTTTGGTCGTCGAGGTAACGAACCTGTGTCGACCAAGAGTATGTCGACGCCCACTACAAGTCAGAACTGTCAGCACATTTTTCACAAAGTCTCCGTAGTTGCCCGTAATTAGAGCTCAACAGACGCTCAGGAGGTTTGATAGAATCTGGTAGCCCACAGTCACAAATTGGCAGGGTAGTGGCAGTAGAAACCCAACATCTCACATACTATTGCCAGCTTGATGCTTTAGATGAGTCGAGAAGGTGACAAAGTCGCCCCAATCAGCGCCGTAGTTCTTCTCCTTCAAGTGCCCCTCAAGCCACCCGTGGGTGTCGGTCTTTTCTCACGGAATTTGAACGTTAGCTGGCTCATCCTACCCTGTAGAAGATAGAACCCAATAAAAAGGGAAGAGAAAGTAGACGATTGTTGGAGGATAAAACATACAGTGTGCACGATATTCAGTTGTCCCCATTCTAACGCCCTAGTAGGCCCGTAAGTCGCGTTGAGAGCGTCCGGCTGCATGCGCTTCACATGGCGAACATGTTCGACGTGGTTCGTGGGGCCGTAACAACCGGCACAGGCATTGACCGCGGGCACAAGGCCGAGAGTCAACGTCGCGAAGACGCCGAGACAACGCTTGATGGCCATGGTCGAGGCGACAGCTTGCTTAGCTCAACCCTCTGTCGTTATTGTCGTTGTTGTATATACTCTATACACGTACACGCGGGTGGAGACAACAGCGGACTCGCCAAGAAGACACAAGCAATGGCCAAGGAGCCAAGTATTGTGTCCAGGAGCTTGGAAACAACTACCGAGTCCACATGGAATAGGTAACCTCCAGCAAAGGACGAACGTGAAGGGGGAAGCATTATATAATAGATAGGTGGAGTTAATCGACAACACAGGGTGAGAGATTATCTAAGTCTATCTAAATGAAGGATATAACTATCTGGGTTAGACCACAGCTCGTTCATACCCCAGTTAGGCAGTCCTCCTGCACATTGGATTGGCCGGGCGGCTTGAACCCGGGAATATGGCAGATTGGTTCTTACTATTATTTCGTCTTTTACAGATTTGTACAGATGTACATGCAGCAAAGTGTAGCTATAACAACGCCACCAAGTTCCCCAAGGCGTCAGCAAGCAGCAATTGAAGCTGCTGAGCTGGACCCAATTGCACGTGTGTTGCCGAGACCCTTTCGCCGGTGCTACAGCTTACCCCAAACAAGCAGGTCATGTTGATAGCCCATGCCAATTTCGCCGATACCTCAAGCCTACCTACAGATCTGTACTTCGTAGCAATTATGTACATCTATCTAACATAGATAGCTCTTTTCTCATATTGAGTACTTTGTCGGTTGGAAACAGCGAATACCTAATTCGCTCGTGCTATATCATAGTGCAACCCTGAACTTTTTGAGTTGCGTTTTTACCAGCAACACATACAGCATAGAGGTAGTATATACAGTCTAGATGTATGTGTGCCAAGTATCAACCCGTAATGTCTCTCTTTCCTTAACCAATAACCTCGTGAGAAAACCCGAGGGTCCTGATCGAGCTGGTTTCTCCGCACTGCGTCGCGGAGGAGACTTCATATTTTTCTTACATGGATGTATGTAGGTACGTATTACGAAACTTTTTACATACTACGTAAAGTACCTGGGCATGGCTACTTGCATGAAATCAATATTTGCACGACATGTAGAAATTTGATTCGCCAATCAGTACAATACAACACTAATTGGGCATTCGACATCAACCGCGAGATGCATTAGCACCCCGGCACGCAAAACGCGGAGCCGCGTCGGGGACCTACCTCTTGACTGGCTCGGTAGATAGGCCGCGGGGTATATTCGACTGGACTTTGCGTAGCATCAATATACATAGCAGTAGGTAGTTGAAGCAGGTAACCTTCTTATCCCTTTGGGCCTCGCTTCTTTGTCCTGCATCTAAGCAATAAAACTGATATGCTGAGCGTTCCTAATCCATGGCTCTGGTCATTTTATGAGCTTGTGCTACTCTACCGGTGTGTGACATGTCCAACAGCATAAAGGTACGAGCCCGATGTTTCTATCCGACATGATCTTGGCCGCATGTTACCTGTATGTGTGACTAATAATCACTCTTCATGAAACGCAAAGTAGTGTAGTTGACTTCATGTCCAATATCCATCTATGGGGAAGCGAGAGAGAGACATGAAGAAAAACATAGGCAAGCCACATCAGATGAGAAGAAGGCTGCTCGTAAGTTTTCTTGCTGTGGCGTGACTGAAACCGCGACATGTTCTAGACATGAACTACTTTTTGAGCAAAGGGAGCATGAGACTTAAGTTAGATGTATTCATGAATTTTTTTTATTCAGTTAATGCGAGCAAGGTAGAAAACAATGACGAAAGCAACCAAAACACTGAGACCCGCATGCATAACCCCCCATGCCAATCCGCTATTGCTATGCGAACGGAGGTAGCCCGATCGTATAAAGCGTAAAGAGACATACATAACTCATCAACCATATTTGGGAGAAAGGGAACCACCGCCACATCCATCACCTAAGCGCCTTAAGATAGATCAAAAGCCCGCATTGAAAATAAATAATAAGAAACATAGAAAGCCGCCAAAAATGTTACAACATGAATAGAGGGCCGACTACCAAAGCCAAGCTGACACCGGCGGCCAGAGATTTCTTGAACGTTGCTGCGCCAGCTGTGATCGGGACCATGGTGCCGTTGTTGCCCATACCGCTGCCTCCATAGCTGCTGCTTCCATTGCCGCTCTCGTTGATAGGTGAGACACTGCCGCTAGAAGAACCACTGCTGGAAGAAGAGCTGCTGGAGGAGCTGCTGCCGGAAGACGAGCCGCTGGATGAACCACTGCTGGAGGACGAGCTGCTGGAAGAACCGCTGGAAGAACCGCTGCCGGAAGACGAACTGCTAGAGGAGGAGGAGCTGCTGCTGCTAGAAGATGAACTGCTGCTGAAGCCACCGGTAGGTACGGCAATGGAGCCACCCGAAGCAGGTGCCGGGGCTGGAGAGGCCACGATGGTAGCAGTGACACCATTGCCGTTGATCTCGACTGTAGTCGCGCCCATTCCGGTAGGCTGGGCACCGGGGCAGGTGATCTCGATCTCCTTCTCGGCGCAGACACCGCAGCTGACAGTGGTGACGACGAACCCCGGAGGGAGAGTGGGCGTCACATAGTCAGTTGGGTTACCGACGCAGGTCTCAGTAATGGTGTAAGTGGCCCACCACGAGCTAGTAGCACAGGCGGCGGGCAAGGTCGTCTCATAGACGGTGGTGTAGACTGTCTGGGTGACAGGGGGGCAGTACAAGAAAGCCGAGGAGGTGATGTTGGCGAGAGACATTGTGAGAATTATGTTGGGCTACGTAATTACACTGTTGGATGTGTGATATACTAGATGATTGGGGGTTGCTGTGGAAAGCGAAGCAGGTGTGTACTTAGAAATGAGTGTGATATTGCTGTCGTAACAAATGAGTGTCGTTGCCGGGAGGCTGTGAATGAGTGACTGTGGTGATTAGACGAGTAAGGCCGATGCGGTTGCTGATGGTGATGAAAACAGACAGAACCAGCAGGACAAGTCGGCCATCTTTATAACGAAGACGGACGATGGTTGTCGCCAAAGCGCGCCGCCTCGTCGAGCCGTATCTTTCGCCTGTAACATAGCAGTGACTGAGCCATAACAAAGCCCTCTAGAAGGTTTTGATGATATCGGGAATGACGTTGATTGCGCCGCATTCCTTGGCGGCCTGAACAGCGCCGGGTGCTATACCACCGACCATGTAGGACGCGCCCTTGCTATCATGCCGGATGCAGTTTTTGATACAAAACACTGAGACTTGCCATGCTTTGTATATCCTACAACGATCTTGTATTTAGACACCGCAAACACCAAAACAGTGAAGCAATGCACACCTATACGATCGGTACCGCTGTCATTACCGAGCAATATCTTGGAAATGAGGATGAAATCCAGACGTCTCTGCTGATTACCTAGATACTATTAAGCACAACAAATATGCGGTAATGACTGGGACGAGGACCCAACTAGATATGCAAGCACTTTATCTGGATACCAACGCGTTGCCTTATGATAGACATCTCAGTCCGAGATACACTGCGATTCCTTTTCTGCGGAATCCATGACAGGTCCGCACTTAATCATGCGTCCGTGATGTCTAGGTACGAATCAACGAGCGGTCTGAAATTTAATTTCATCAGATATTGGTCAGATACTACGGCCACATACGGCTTAATTAATCAATCACACAAACTGGATATAGTACTAGACGGTATGTTTCCTTCCAAATCGACATCTCCCGTCCACTGTCCGAAGACGAGCGAGAGACTTCCTAGTAAGGAGATTTTTCTCCAGAGTAATTCCCATAATAATGGGAATGGCAACTCATCACTGTAAGAAAGCGAGGTGACGGTCGTGGCGACTCTGTTAATACTTTTTGATCTGAGGAAAGAAAAAGGGAAAAGAAGAAGAGAAACATTTCAGCGTTGCTGCTTATTTATGGAAGAAATTTCTTAGTGGGTCGGAGTCAGTAGGTGGCCCGTGCTGCCGATAATGTTTTGATGAATGGTGGTAAAGTAGCCCCACTATCACAGCTGTCGATACATCGGTGGGGCTGCCTGACACTGGCAATGATGAACTACACGCACCTGAGCTAGAGCCTCTTGAAGCTACATACAGCACAACACTCACCTATTAGATCTTGCTTGCATTCATCCCGTGACAGATCAGACCCATTGGATGACCAGCCTCAGGTATGCCATCGGACGAATACACTGGCGCAGCCGGAGGCGCCCTTAAGCTCAAAGGTGGAAAGATACAAAAGAGCAAAAAGAAGAAGAGTAAGAGCAAAGACAAAGATGTTTCCTCGAAATTGGAGCGTTCCAGCAGGTCTACCAGCGCCGTCGCAGAATCAAAAGACGATAATGGCAACGTAGCCGAGAAGGCGGCCACACCAGCGACAGAAACATCCGACCACGAAGAAGACCACACGACAGAATACAAGACGGAAGCAGAACGACGCCATGAAGAGGCTATGAAGAAGAGGGTAAGTAAAATGCGCCTCGGCTTTTTCTATACCTATGTATACGTACATTATTTCCCCAAGTTCAAAGTTAACCACTGGTTATTTTGCTCCTGTTCGAGAACGAGAAATGAAGCGCTGCGAGGGCAAAAGGCTGACTTACACAAACAGATGCAACGCATGCTCGAGGACCCGGCTCTCGCGTCCGAGATCCGAAAGACCCATAAAGAAAGAGTTGAAAGTCTGAACACGTATCTATCCAAACTGAGCGAGCATCACGACATGCCTAAGATTGGCCCTGGATAAGAAGCGTGCGCGCTCTACAAAAACGATACCCGCTTGGGGCAATGTTGCTTGCCACATGTGGTTGGTTGATGAATTATGGGAAATGAAAGAAAACACAATCAAGTATTGCGGCTTGTAAATCCGTGACATGCCATATATTGAATTGAGACCATGAACCGCCTTGGGCCATTGTAAACTGGCGACTCGAGAGGGACAAACCAGAGAGAGGAAGAAACTCTGGCCCTAGATTGACGGGTTTACACGAACTCTTATTAGGTATATACTACCCCATAAGAGCACTGTTTACTTGAACTTGCTATCCTGACATCTGGATAGTCATGCGGTGGTCCAGAGACATACCCTGAATATGATAGATCTTGACATCGAGAGAGGGGTTTCAGCCTAGGTAGTTGTTTGTGACTGGATGAGCAAAGGGAACTTGTGCATTTTAGAATGTTGCTTTGTGGGTGATTGATGGTATGTCATGGGCAGTTATCTAGTATGCAAATAAAACATTGTGCCTTACCCACGACGATTGATGTATATGCAAATTTGATAGAAGGAATAGCAAGACTACCCGGGCAAATGCCTGGATTTTAATGAACTTAGTATAAATATAGATAAGGTGTAATCCAGGCTTCCTGATGATTTTCCTTAAACATTTATCTCATGGTGCTCTACTTACCTTGATACTTTCGTGTTCCTAACCACACACACTTAGGTTTGTCTGTCAACTTTACATAACCAAGTTGTTTCACATTTAACTCTTTCGAAAAAATTGTAAAATCCTTGTCAATGCTAATGCTATTGGTGCTATGATGCAATCTATCTAAAAGGCCCTTTCCCACGATCTAAATATGCTATTATGTCCTTTGGTAACTTTTTTATGTACTTCTATTTTTTGGTGATTCGTAATTTCGTCAAAAGGGGGTGGTTTTGCTTAATTGAGGTGTTAGGCAGGCAAAGCCAACACCCAGATAAGTCAAATTGTGCCCCTTGTACCCCGTTGGTTATTAAGCTGGGCCATGGCTGATTATTATACCCATATGCATTGTGCCAAATTTTAAATTGTAGGGTGTGCAATTTCGATGTTGCAAGACTGTACTTCAAAATTGCTCCGAAACGGAAAAAAACAAGAATCCATAGTGACAACCTAGAGAATGCCGCGCTATGCAATGCTACGCTATGCTGTCCTGTCCTCGTCTTCGAGTTTAAGCAAGCAAGATGCCACCGAAGAGGACGGCAGCGAGAACACTGAACGTAGACCCTCGGACATTGGGAGCCGCGTCTCCATGGTGCAGCTCGCCCTCATCGGTTGGCGTCGGGGACGGTTCTTCCGTAGCACCGGGCGTGATAACTGCGACTTCTGTCACCGTTGTCACGGCACCGTCGGGAAGGGTAGACGTGTAGGTCGAAGTCCTAGACGTCGGAGTGGGAGTAGCCGTTGGCGATGATTTCGACGCTGGAGATCTTGTTAGAACGCTCGACAACTAAATAACTAAGAAAAAAATGAGGTGGATCTTAGAGCAAATGACTCGTGTGGGCGTTAGGAACGCTTGGAAATATTCGGGTGTAGGCTCGTATTAAGTAATGAAAGCCGGCCAAAAAGTGTACTAGTGCTGAAGAGTGTATGGGTAGCGCTAATGTTCTAGACGGCTTGGTCTACTTACTAGTTGAAGAATCGTCGCTGGTAGGTGCGGACGTGGGCGAAGGAGACGATGACGTAGGCTCATTACTGCCACTGGTTTGTGTATTGGAAGGAGCAGAGGTAGAAGTTGGCGTGGGCTGCGTCTCCGTAGGTGTTTGGGTGGGTGTATCCGTAGGCGTGTTAGTAGGCGACGCATCTGTGGATGTTTCGGTAGGGGTATCCGTTGGCGTAGTTGTCTCCGTGGGCTCGCTAGTGGGTGTCTCCGTGGGTGGAGTCGTCGTGATATCTGTTGACGATTCCGGAGGTGGTGTTGTTGACGACGTATCCGAGGTGGAATCCCCAGTAGAAGTTGGTGGATCCGAAGTCGTTGTGTCGTTCCCTGAAGTCCCCTGTCTAACGGCCAACTGCACGATTGCAGTTGGCACCTCGGGGCGGCCGGCACGAGCATCTACACCATTTCTGAGCGCACCGGGTGCAAGATCACGGATGAGCTGGTGTACGGATTCAGACGAAACTGATCCGAGCAAACGAGAGAAGGTGGACTCGTCTCCTGGAACATTATCGGCATTTTCGACTGCCTTGAATCCTTCTCGCCATGACCTGGGCCGTAGGTAGGCGGCGTTTGTCGGGCCAACCGTGACAGAGGCACATAGGAGAGCAAATAGTAGAGAACGCATGGCTGGTATCATCATAATACAGCACCACGATCTTGAAGTTGGTCACTCTCGGCGGCAGTGGCCTTCTCACCGGTGATATGTTAGTAGGTCGTGAGAGGAGCGGCTGAGTGCGAGAACAACGTAAGAGACAGACAACGCGGAAGAAGGAAAAATGTAGGCCCAGCTGATTTATAGGGTGCAGAGAACGAGAATTGACCGTTACACCACCTAAGCCACCTCCGTTGCTATGTGATGGCCAACCCGAACTGCCTGGCTCAAGCACCGTGCTGGCAGATGCGATATGACAAAAAATACTATCCGGACAGGATCCCTGACTGTTGATTCGAGCCGCAACTCTGATGCTTGGGCGTACCAAGAGAGTGGATAGTGCCAGATCATCGGACAGTGTAGATTCCTTATTGGCTGGGCGGAAAAGCTAAAGATGACATATGCAAAGAGTTGTGAAAGAGTAGTACCTAACCTAGCTGTCTAGCTTGGGGTGGTTGATGCGCTAGATACGGAGGTAACGAACCGGAGGATGACCAGAAGCTGACAACCAATGCCACAACCAAATATAGAATACAAGAAAGAAAAGGTCTAGCACCGGAGCTGAAGTTGGGCGAGTCCCTGAAGAGTCCTAAACTATCCGGGTAGAAGGTCCTATTTACCTATAATATAGCATATAGGTACAGCATGGCTACGACCATTTCGTCTTTTTTCTCTTCCCTTCTGTTTCCTTTGCCATCTATAGAGTGTTGGTGATACCATCAGTCTGTCATAAAAGCTTGCCAGTACCAAGACAACCCGGTTCTGGGCCGGCGGGACCCGGTCAAGGATAACCAGCCTCTGAGCCTCCATTACAGCTCCCTCCAACCACGAGGCCGGTTGTTTGCTTCCGAGAGATGCCCACAGCCAATTATAAATCCATGTAGACCATACAGTATTTATACAGAATTTCTCTTTTGACACAGTATCTCAATACATAACCTACCCTCCCTGAAGGTATTTATTGCCCAGCGCTATCTTAGGTTTATACCCCTTATACTATATGAACGTTGTTGGGCAGCCATTCTGTAATTGTTGCTTTGAGTTTATCAAATAACTTCGCTGGTGAGACACCAAGCGATTTTTCCCTTTGGAACATGTCTCAAGTAGCCATGTTATGAAGAGAAAAAAACTGTGTACTGGTTGAATGGTGTTGATTTCAAACGGGCCCAGACCCATACTGTACAATATCGCTGTGCAGCAATCCAGTAGAGTCGATGACGTTGGCATACATCAGACACGAATTATGGAACCATACTAGGTATATCAGGCCCTTGTAGCTGTCCAGCTATTTGCCCTGTCAGAGACTTGCTCCAGCCTGGAATACGAGATGTTTGTCATCACCACCACACAGTGCACCTATGCAATTCAGGACGCAATTCATGCCGCCTTCACCTTGATCATCTCTTCGCCGAGAGATGCTGTCAAGTAGAACAGCACTCTTGCCTGGGGCCTTTCCGTGTCCGGCAATTCCATGAGCTGCATCTTTCCTCTCTTTATAAATTTACTCCGGGGCCATGTAATGCACAGTATTATATCACTATCACACTCAACATAATACTACCAAGCACCCCAAAACTTGCCCAGCCAGTTAACATGATCACCATCGTGGGTGCATGCACAGTTTAGGAGTTTTGGTTTGCTAATTGCGCATGTTGCAGTGCTGTTGTGTTGCAGCAGTCGTACGATCTTGATCAATAGTTTGCCAGAAAACCAAACCACAAGCTGCAATAAAGCATACAGAACAAACAACCTGTATAACTGACAGCACTCCAAGATTTCCGCCCTGCTTGTGCACTAACAGTTACTCGTTCTTGAGTTGCGCATCTAATATGAACTACTATAGACCTAGGAAGCTACTACTTATTGTCTTCTAGATCTATCTAACGAGACTGATACTAACGTTTATGACGAGATCTTTTGCTTAGGATAATGCTTCAAGTTCTTAATTGAAGGGAATCTTTGTGGTGATACAGCATTGGTAATGATAATAAAGTAGGTAGTAATTAAGAGAATACTACCTAGTACCACAGCAGTAAGCACCTGCCTAGCCGCATGTTCTTCTCCTTATCTAATCGCAATTCTGTATGAACGTACTGTAGGTTCTTGTCAAGGGCTATTCATAGCGGTTGGCGTAGATACCTACTTAGGTACCCTCTACATAGGTACCCAAGTGCTGCTGTACCTTGCCCCTTACCCCTTACAGGATATAACGTACATGTCTACATGCAAGTACTTTATCTTGATGCTAACTTTTTAACTTCAAGCAATACATGTGACAAGCCACCTTACCAACGCGTTGCTCTATTCTTCTATAGCTCTCGAAAAGTTACGTACGGATCGACGAGGCCATGATTGTCGCGCCCAGCAATATCCAGAATACCTAGAGTAACCGCGGAACCGACCTCCATGACGCATAAGCTGCTCTGAGGGCAATTGGTCCCCCAACATGCCGGAGCATCTCAACCCTTTAACTGTCACTTCTGAACACGCCTTGACCGATGCCGACCGCCAGGACGATTTGAGACTGCTCTCGCGATCCCCTCATCCCTACCACCGCCAACTTCCCGACCTACTTGAACCCTCCGGTAGTTATCCGGCCATAAGAGAGCTGGCAAAGGAGAGCTCCCCACCCACAGACAGTGGTACCGAAGCCGATGACGAGCACTTTCTCAAGGGCTTGCCCGCTCCGCGACGGCTACACAAGGGCCTACGTGGCCACAACGAGGCATCCTCAGGCGCTTCTACCCCTTTCCTTGCACCTATAGCCTCCCTTGACGAAGAAGGCCGAGTGGTGCCCTCCGGCGCAAAGCAGGATGCCTCCCGAATACAACCCACCCAAACAGCTACCGCAGAGAGGCGGAAGAGGAAGAAGGCAAAAGAAATACTCCGCCGCTCTACCGAATTGCTCCTTATCGGAAGCCTGAGCCTTCTCGTATGCACCAATACGGATGTCCGATCAGTATTTCTTCAATCAAGTCAAGGTAATCCCGCTTGCGTAATAACCAAGGTCTTCGATGAATGAAGAGGACTAGGCTAATGGATTTTGGTCTGGCATAGAAATTCGGTATGCTATAGGTGTCGCTATAACTCTTATTGCTCTTTACCCAGCGCGACTGCTGGTATGGGCCTACTGGTACCGCAAGCCATCAAGAAGAATACCTATAACGCTCCCATCATCGTTCGATCCCGCACCCCTCTTATACCCACCAGCCATAACCGTACTGGTTTCGTCTCTGATAGCGGTCAACAACACGGCTGTACTCTTCCCGAACATTATCCTCGCCCTTTGCTCCCTGCCATGTGCACTTATACCTACGCTATCACCAGTTGGGGAAGACATTAGTCTGCTTCACTGGGTGCTGTCGTGTATGCCCTTCTTCCTACTACAAATATCTGGGCACTCTACTAGACTACAAGCAGTGGATGGGGAAATAGCGGCAATACCTATAGGTGTGTCCCTCGAGACTGCAACGCTCCTCTATCCTTTGCATTGCACTCTCCTACGGGTCTTGTATGCCCTGACCACGACGAGTCTTCTAACATCCGAGCTCCAACTGCTTTCCGTGGCCCTCATCAACATCCTTCTGTTGTCCTCCTCGCCGCAAATTACTACTCTGAAAGCAATACTCTGGGTTGGAGGCCTTGATATACTGGTTTCCTGTAGCAAACCGATCCAATGGGGAATAGCACTTGCTCGGGTGCCCAAATGGCGTTTCAAGCGTCCGTCGAAACCTGTTAAACGAAATGTTTCCTTCCTTTCGACGCTAATGTCGTGGCGGAGGATGAGACATGATCTGTTTCATGCACCTCTAGATAGCTCCTCTTGCAGTTCGTGTGAAGCGATTGAGGACCCAGAAGACTCCACCGACCCCAGTGCCGGGATCGCAAGAGGCCTACCCCGGGTAAGAACCGTAAATGCGGACGGAGCACCGTGTACGCGAGACTTCGAGGTAAGCTCCTTCTCGGGCATTGACAGCGGGCACGGGCAAAAGACGGAAAGAGTAAAGGCCCGCAGGCATACTTTGCCGGGGATGAGCAAGCAACGAAAACCCCAAACGCATACACCCTCTGGCCGAAAAAAGCGATCGGCGTCTGCTTCGGTCAAGACTTTTGCCTCGCTCACTTACAGACAGGCGGTACTCCGCAAGTGGATTTATGCCTTGTATGTCTACCTCTGTATCATGGGTACCGTCTTCATACCCCTGCCCACTGTTGGTGTCAAGGAGGTCGTCATGTACGATGCATTGCATGGCGAAGAGCCTGTTGGCTGGGCATTGGGTTATCTGTTCGGAGACATTCAGTGGTTTAGGTGGAAGGTTGTCAGCCACAATCTAGGACGGTGGATCTGTATCCCCCGGAGGCTCTCTCCGGATCTAGGCACGGACGAACTTCTCGGACATGGATGGGTTGAACACCTTCGAGCATCCTTTGGCCAGGCCAATACACGCTTGTTACTATGTGCGTACTGCATAGTCATTATCTCCCTCGGACTAGTTGTTGTCTTCAGACTGTCACCTATCTGCGAAGTCGATACGCGTCGAAAAGTCTTCCATTTCATGATGGTGGCCATGTTCCTCCCAGCCACATATATCGACCCGTGCTTTGTAGCGCTGGCGCTTTCCATCGTCCTCGCAGCTTTTCTTCTTCTCGACCTCCTGCGGGCGAGCCAATTGCCCCCATTATCAAAGCCCCTCGCCTACTTCCTAGCACCGTACGTTGACGGGCGAGACCTCCGGGGTCCCGTCGTCATTTCGCATATTTTCCTCCTTATTGGCTGCGCCATACCTGTTTGGCTGTCCTTGGGTTCGCTCGGAAGGACTGGCGACGGCCATCTACGAGGCTGGGAAGTGCCTACGCGGGAAGTTGGGATGGTATCCGGCGTGGTATGTGTAGGGTTAGGTGATGCGGCTGCCTCGCTGGTAGGACGACGGCATGGGCGTCGCAAGTGGCTCTGGGGTGGAGGCAAAAGTCTGGAAGGCAGTGCAGCCTTTGCAATAGCGGTCTTTCTGGGACTTATGATGGCTCACTTGTGGCTGCGTCTCGGTGGATGGTCTACAACAAACCAGTATGCCGATATGTGGCAGACAACGATACAGAAGACGGGAGCGTGTGCTGGTTTGGCTAGCCTCACTGAGGCTGTACTTACCGGTGGAAACGACAACGTAATCGTACCTGTAGTCCTATGGACCTGTGTAAAAAGTCTTGGCGTTTAGGGGTTTATTAGACATTGGAAGGGGCCATGACGGGACACATCTTGCATTGCTTGGCGTACGGCGGAACACGGAAGCATCTGATTGAATAGAGGGCGGAATACCGGCGGGATATAGTGGATTGTTTGCCTTTTTCTGATCGGACGAGTGCATTTACACAAAGATTTTCAAGCATCATTATGACGCCCACGGATTCTATAGACGCGTAGACCTTACACATAATAAGCAGATTTGCCATGGGTTGAAAATCAAACCAAACACGTCCCATGCTCAAGGAACCACTCAAACTAGGCAACCATAATCTCCTACCGCAACGTCTATGAGCATGAACAAGAGTCTCGGTTTGTTGAGGGCATGGTGTTAGAAGCGCAGGGATGAGAGTAACCCTATGAATCAGAAATATAATAGCCTATCAGGGCCTGTAAGGGCCTGCAAGAACCTGAGGTTTCCAACAGTCTACGCAACACTACTCATAGTATGCGCCCCTATCTACCGAGATGCAGGTAAAATGTAACCACATCGTAGTTAGGGGAGTTAGATGGGAATAGCCGTATCTGAGGCAATAACATCCGCATGATTCACAATTGTGTTATCTGATTTGTAGATTGTTTACGACGTACAGCTGTACGGCTGAATCGAAATTGCGGGAATGACCGATGACAAACGGCCAAACTAGGGCAAAGCGCTATTAGTAATATTTGAAATTGGTACGACCTGTCAGACGTCTTGATCAGCACGTTCCTTAGGCATTCGGAACTTTTGTTGCATGCCCTTCATTCTAGCAACTCTAATGTGGTATGTACATACAAATGCTACCTACCCCGGGTCCTAACCACTACGACAAACCTGCCATCACATACTATGACTGCATAGGTATCTATCCTATGATTCACGATGAGTCACCCACGTAAGGAGTATAGGCTATACCTACTTCCACATTGAAGACAGAATAGCAAATAGGTATGACTACCCCCTGACGGTTATTGCCGCTGTAGCGATAACTCCAAACTGCACTTGCGGGTTAGGAGGTTGATGATGATAGGTGATATCACGAAGTACCGTCCCTCTGACTCTTCACAAGTTGGCAGTTACGTATGCGTCCTGGAGACTGGGACTGGTTTGGAAACATCTCCTGGTCCTAATCTGTAGTTGGGCTGCCAAATGTGCGCAATGCAATGTCCCCAAACCAGACCCCTACCTACCTATAGTACTTACCATAGGTGGGTAGTATACTTACCTGCAACATGCATGCTATTAGTTCCTCTAAAGGGTGCCCCAGCTATCAACTACCGCCGTGCATGCAGCTCTATTTTCATGAGAACATGGCATGACAGGTCAGAAGTACTCCTAAAGTACTCACCAAGGTACTGGCTGCTGCCTCAGCACGTAATGAGGCGCCTAACATACCCTCTATAATATACCGTCTCCAGGCACCCAAATTAGAACCAAGATTACCTAAAAGCCCAGACTATTATGCACGCCGGCTAGATATCATCTCTTTCAACCTTTCCCCATGTAGGCTGCGCCGCTGTATCCAGTGACGTGCGCTCTTCGAGTTAATTTTATTCTTACTCTGATGCCTGAGATATACCTCCGCTATCTGGGTATATGATCGTTAGGCAAACAAGTTTCGAGTCTTTATATTGTCGACTCTTAAACGTGTCTTGTCAGCATCGAGCACATGTCAACCCAGTATGCTTGGTAATTGACTTCTGCCTGCATTTTGATCCATGACGCTAAGGAAGTTTTGTGCAGAGTCTCTCTGATCCCGAGTCCGAGTCGTGAGCTGGCTAGGTGAAGCAACCCCACCTCAAGTCAGACTGGCCCTCCGATTAGACCTTTATCCAGGCTCTTCTTTGCTGCCTACTGTATTGTATTGTTCTGTATTTTGATCCGATCCTGGCGCGACAGCATGTCCTCCGGCTTGAAGACACCGAGGGTTCTCGCATGTGTGCTTGTGAGCCTGCCCCGCAACAAACTGCGCTTCGGTTTCGTTTTCGCTCACAGCCTTCTCTTACATTAGTGTCAAAGTCGCAAGATTAAATGCGATCGCAATAGTCCCTGTTCAAACTGCGGTTAGGAAAACCCCTTCCCTGCCTCATAGCTCACTGATCCTGGTATAAGCTAACATGTGCTTTATAGTCAAGGTTAGCACGCCATTATAAGCATTTCACATGGGACAATAGTGTATTGGTTGTCCCGGGCCTCCGTTTCGCTAAAATGTCATTCCTCAGGCAAATGTCTCGTGTACCCCCAGTACTCCGGCCCCTCCGCGCAAGCGGCGGAGACCAAACCAAGACCTTCAGCAACGGCTAGCACGCTGCGAGGAGTTGCTTTCCGAGTACACTACAAATCCACGGACACCCGCTTCTTCCACTGACACCGCAAGCCGGGATGAGAGCTGGAAACCCATGGGTAAGCTAGTCATCGATGATGACGGCACGAAGTTCACTGATAGTCACCTTTGGGTCACGGTATATAACGAAGTAAGTGAGTTCGTCAGTCATGGGACACGTGAGTATGTCGGCTGCCAGCCGTGGGCTCTTCCATTAACCATCATTACTCTTCAGATATCAGCTATAAGAGAGATTTTAGAGGATGACGACACGACTGATGAGTATTATACACCTGGGGACTACCGAACCCCCGACCACAATTCGGAGCTCGTCATGTCAGAAGCCCCGGATGGTAACGTTGAAGATCTGCGGCCCTCCGCTGCCCAGGCCTTTCGCCTTTGGCAAACATTCCTCGAGAGAGTGAACCCATTAACCAAGGTCATACATGTACCTTCCGTGCAGCCGAAGTTGGTAGAAGCTACTACGGATCCTGCTTCCATCCCCAAAAACGTTGAGGCGCTCCTCTTTTCTATTTACGTTCTGGCTGTTGTATCGTTGAGCGAAAGAGAGTGCCAACAACAGCTGGGCTGTCCCAAAGACGAAGCTTACCAGCGCTTTTCGACGGGATGTCGGATAGCGCTGATGCGCATTGGCATATTGAAGACCTATGATATCGTGGTTTTACAGGCTCTGGTGCTGTATCTGGTACGTCACAGACATATGCGGCTAGGTTCCCGCTAACAATGCCAAGTTTTCCCTGGCAGGTCGCGTTGACCGTCATGCTGCCTGGATTCTGAACGGCGTCACCGTCAGGATAGCCCAGAAGATGGGGCTTCATAGAGACGGCGAACTACTCGGTCTTCCGCCGTTTGAGACCGAGATGCGTCGAAGGATATGGTGGCAGATCATCTTGATTGATGCTGTGCATGCACTCATGTCCGGCCTCGGTCAATCACTCTTACCACACTCGTGGGATACCAAACGACCAAATAACATTCACGATGCAGATCTTTACCCGGCCATGACATCGCTCCAACCAAGGGATGGACCGACAGACATGATCTACTGCCTGGTGTCTTACGAAATGGCAAAGATGATGGTGGATACACCAAATCTTGAAGCTGTCATTTTGGGTAACGAGGTTAGCAGTCCCGAGTTGTTTATGCCCCCTTTTGATGTTCTTCGAGAGAAAGCGCTATGGGGTCAAAGAGGTTCTCGGACTTCTCTACTTTAGATATCTCCACCTATCCCCAAGATAATTGCGATTCTTATATGAGCGAAGACGACTGACTGACTCCCGTGTCATGATTAGACTGGATTAGTCGAAATGGCTCCTCGTGAGGAGATCGAAAAAACGCGCCGGCGAATTCGAGAACTCGATGAATCCATCGGCAACATTTTGGACCACTATTGTGACCCGTCCATGGGACCCATACATGAACTTGCGGCAGAAATGAGGTCTCTGATCACGGCAAAGTGTACAGAACTTATTTGTCCACCGAAAGAGCAACCCGAGGTACGTAAATGGTGTCATCCCAACGTCACTTCTCTATTCCTCGGGCGCCCGAGTTAGACGCCAATATTGAACATAATGATGGGCTAGCGCTCTTGTCTCTGGTGATATGGACCGAACGATCAAGAACTAATATACACACCGTCTGTAGTGGGGTACCGAGGTTCACAATGCTGACGACAACCTGTTCAAAATTTCCGTTGCTGCTCTTGAAGGAGATCTCACCTTGTATCGTACTACAAATGGGCGGGGACCATTCTTATGGTTTTGTAAGTGAGACAGTTGACATGGACGCCTAATGGAAGACTAATATGTGGACAAACAGTGATTACTCATTTTCAAATCGAGATGATGATTTATATGGCTGGCCAACTGAGCACGCGAACAGCTGGTAGCCTTGTAGACCGGGCATGGGTTGTCATAGAGGAGCACTACAAGTTCCACGAGGAACTATTTGCATTATCCAGCAAGACACACTTAGCGCTTGCCATCCTTGTGGTTCGGGGCTGGAGGGCACGCGAGAAGTTTCTGCAAGACACAACAGGGTCTACACCTACGCCGCCCGCGTACATTATCAAGCTACAAAGCACTGTCCCGTCGACAGAAACGAGGCACGTGAAGACGGATGAAGCCGACAAGGCAACAAATCCTAACGTGATGGTGCCCAATAGGACTGCCGCACAGGGCTTGGATCTGCCGTGGGATCAGATGCTCGGGTTCGTCGACGCAGGGGCCTTGGACTGGGACATGTTCGCAGGGAGCAGCAACAATGTCCACATGCCCGTCAACCAGCCAGGGTACGGGCCTGGGTTTGGGGGTCAACAAAACAACTCGTGGATGTAATATCGATTAGAGGGACGGGCGAATGGACGGAAAGGACGGTTGGAATCTGGCTAGATGGACAAAGGCTCACGTATGTAAAGTTAACAATCGCATCTCATAATCGACCGCTCACGCCACTGGCTGACCACATTACCTTAATACATAAACCAGCTCTTAATTAAGCCTGGCATCAAGTAGACGACCCTCGGTGCGGGTTGAAGAGCACGAGGGATGCACGAGCAAATAATACGTAAGAAAGGTGAAAAGCGACAAAAGAATCATTGCTGCTAGGGAAGGGGGTAAGGATACTTTATCAAGGGCTTATGTAAGACGAGCCTATCACAACCAGAAATTGGAGAAGATAGCCGCAATAAGGCAGAACCTGTCGCAATTCTCAATTTTCAAGTCAGGAGCGCCTCTCCCTCATAGAGTTAAAACCCCAAAATGCGTTGCCTGTCTTGTGTACCTAGGTAGGGAGTTTGTTAGGTAACCTACTGCTATACAGCATACTCTTGCCTACCATGCTTCTGACGGGGTTGTTACAGTAATCACTTGTTATTATCCCTAGGTATGTAAGTAGGAAGGGAAATTTCTGTTCATATGGATTAAGTAATAAACTATCCTTCTTATCTCGGCCAAGTCATTTACTACTGTCGTACAGACGCTCTTTACAATAGAAGCCTTCTAGACTATAGGAAACACCTCTGTTGCCTTATCGTTTATTACACCCTCATGTTTAGGCTACTACCTACCTAGAGCAACATCTTTGATATATCCTGCTGTAGCTAATTACTAATATGCTCCGGCTGTGACGTGACTCAACAGCAGTAGACAAACTGCTGACTTTCTATTGGCCAATAGCTTCCTTGTTACAACGTACGTGGTAGGTACTGCCGTACCCACCTCAAGACATCTTGCCAATCAGGCGCAAATTCGGTTCCGAAGTTTTGTGGCGGGGCCGAATACAACCCGTATCTGTTGTACTATGTACTACTTATGTACATACCTACGTACTTTGTTTCAATGGCTTCGCAGGATATTCCGCATGTAAATTCAGGCGGAACGTGGTTCGAACTTTACACAGCAGGTAGATACTTTATCTGGATCTTAGAGAGCAGCCATGCGAAAAAACCAATGGCGCCGTTGAGGAATCGAACCCAACTCCACATTATTAGTTAGCCCCCTGGAGACTGTCACAAGTTTATGCTTATCCGTTTGATTAATTAAATCCATCGCAAAAGCCCCGCCAAGCAAAACTTCTCGAATCTCCAAGACCTTCAAGAGCGGGTTGAAAGCGGGTTGTTAACGGCCCCGAAGACCGTCTACGCCCGATTTGGAGCCCACATTTTCAGCCAATTAGCTAACAAGGCCAATTACCGTCTATTGCTACTATTGTTGTAAGGGGGGAAGAAACGAGCATGTCCACCTATCGTACCTGCCCTGGACGGGGATATAGCTGATAATCGCTTCCCGCAGGAGGAAAAAAAAAAAAAAACATTGACGTCCATTCCAAGCCGGGACAGTCATCTAAGGACTAAAAGCTTTTCCTCTTTTGTTCGGTGAATCATCTACCGTCGGTTTATATATACTCAACTCACCTACTTGTCTCATGGCCTTCTTTGTTTTCCTCCTGGCGGATCATGATAGCAACTGCATGTATTTTCGTTAGAGCTCAGACCTGCACAACATGACATACCTGCATTCATTAATACATTAATCGTTTGCTCCATACCGAAGCATTCCAACATTTTGAGCTGAGCTTGAGCCAAGAGCACCTTGAATAATTGTTGCGTATTCAGACCACGAGTGTTACATAACTCCCGTACCAGAAGAGACATCAACCCAATCGCACAATAGAGAGAGTTGAACAAAGAGGTGCAGCTCAAAAATAAGTCTTGGCATCATGTTTCTTCGCCCGAAAAAGAAGGAGAGTGAGGAGGTCCCTCCTGTTCCCGATGCTACTATGGGGACACTGGGCGGCAATAAAGACGAGGAAGATCAGGATGGAACACAAGAGCTCGCGGCCGCCCCTACCAGGACGTCAACTAAGAGTCATGAATATCCAAGTGGTCTAAGACTTGGCCTGGTCTTGTCCTCGCTGTACATCTCCATCTTCCTCATCTCGCTCGACCGCCTGATCGTTACCACCGCCATTCCGGCTATAACAGACGAGTTCGACTCGCTTCCGGACGTGGGCTGGTACGGCTCCGCATACCTGTTGACGACGTGCGCCTTCCAGCTACTGTTTGGCAAAATCTACAGTTTCTATCCCATCCGCACCATTTTCGCTTCTTCAGTCGTCCTGTTCGAGGTCGGTTCTGCCGTGTGCGGCGCCGCGCCCAACTCCATCGCCTTCATCTTCGGGAGAGCGATCCAGGGTATCGGTTCCGCGGGCATCTTCTCCGGTGCCATCGTAGTCATCGTCTATGCTGTTCCGTTGCATAGGCGGCCCTTCTACCAGGGCATGATCGGCGCCGTCTTTGGCATCTCGTCCATCCTGGGCCCCTTGGTTGGTGGTGCGTTCACGTCTAACGTCACGTGGCGATGGTGTTTCTACATCAACCTCCCCTTCGGAGGTGTCGCACTACTCATTGTCATATTCCTTCTCCGCATACCGGATCGAGAAGAGACTAAGCTGTCAAGCAAGGCGAAACTCTCACAGCTCGACGCTTTTGGTACTTCGGCCCTTCTTCCTGCCGTTGTCTCGCTCCTCCTGGCCCTCCAATGGGGTGGTTTGACTTATGCTGTGCGTTTTTCACCCCTTAGACATACCTTTCCCCCTTTCTTCCTTGCTTTATCTTAGCTGACTAAACTGGCAAAAGTGGAATGACCGTCGAATCATCGCCCTGCTGACGCTCGGTATCTTCCTCGGCATTGTATTTATCCTGATTCAAGCTTTCTTGCCTGAGACAGCTACCATCCCTCCCCGAATCTTCAAACAGAGATCCATCTTAGCGGGTTTCTGGACGACTACCGTTCTCGGATCCCAAATGATGATCTTTGGTATGTTTAGTTCCCCATCCATTTCTCCCAGCCCTCCCGCGCTGACTAGTTTGCTTTTCAGTCTATTTCCTCCCTATCTGGTTCCAAGCTATCCAGGGAGTTTCTGCCGTGAACTCGGGCATTCGCTTGCTTCCCACCACCTTATCACTCGTCGTTGCGTCCATATCGAACGGAATTGTCGTCTCGAAGATTGGCTACTATACCCCGACGTACGTGGTCAAACTATGCTATCCCTCCGCCTTCTGGGATGTTTGAAATTGCTGACCTTTATTCTTAACTCGTATAGTATGATTCTGGGGACTGCTATAGCGAGCATTGGTGCCGGTCTCCTTACGACTCTCCAACTCGATACAAAAACGGCCACATGGATTGGCTATCAGATCCTCTACGGAGTAAGCTGACCCTTGTCCTCGAAACCCCTTAACTACCTGTTGCCAGCGACAAGACATCGGCTATCATGCCGGTCGCTATCTTCATCAGAGCTCTACTCCATTAAATAGTCGTGGTTTTTTAACTAACCTGTGTTTTCTATAGTTCGGTCAGGGCCTTTGCTTCCAAGCCCCGAATCTAGCGGCTCAAACTGTGCTACCGAAAAAGGATGTTAGTATAGGCGCTTCGTTAATGTTTTTTAGTCAGATCCTGGGCGGTGCCATCTTCATCTCCGTGGGACAGAACGTCCTCAACAACCAGCTGATCCAAAGACTCGCCGGGCTGCCTGGCTTTTCGCCTAAATCGATCGAGACGGGTGGCGCGACAGAATTGATCCATTCGTTCCCTCCCGAATACCGCCACGACGCCTTGGTGGGATACAACGAGTCACTACGAACCGTCTTCAGAGTCGGCCTCGTCCTAGCTACCCTGTCTGTTATTGGCTCCTGTGGTATGGAGTGGAGGAGCGTCAAAGAAGGGCAGCCGAAACCCAACGCTGCTAAGGACGTCGAGAAAGGCGAGCCTAAGCCTGAAACTGAAACTGAAACTGAAGGCGAAGTAAAGACCGCGGTCAGCAAGTCAGACGGCGAGATAACAGCTGCCGGATCCCTTCATAAGGCGGACGAGGAACTAGGCTTGGAAGCCTCTAATGGTTCACACCCACCGAACAACAGACAATCGCACGAAAAAGAATAATCGCTTGCTTTACTAAGACCTCCCTAGCTTAATCAACTGGGTCGACGCATGTATATATACACTTATATGTTATAAGCACTACGCATTAGTCGGCGTTTAACTTAACATTATTGGGCAGTCAAAAATTATACCCGGGCATTTATTGGGGTTCAGGGCGGGAGCAGAGCAGGGCAAGGCAGGGCACACAAGACTCCCCTCCAAAGAGACGGAATGACAAGACTCATACGAGCGAACTGTACATAATAGGCATGACTAAGAAAGAAAACAATCTCCTCTTTATTGTTGGGGATGGAGAATATATATATTAATTCTGAGAACCAGCTTCGTCAACTTTATCGTGGTGATATGGCATCTCACGTGGCCGTAATATAGGGATCTCTACGGCGTAATATGACATATACGAGGAAATATTCGTAAATCACGCCTACGGTCCGTTTGCTTGCAGGCAGCTTAGTCTATAACACTACTGCCTAGGGCGTATCCATTTGACGCGATGCTATGAGCGAGTCATGCCAGCAGCGGCAATTCCCGCCAACAATATTCTTTCTTGACCAGGGCAGTTGAAGTAATAGAAGAAGCTATGTTGACTAATTGATTAAACTAGTAGGTTAGTTGCTTATGACAACAGGATGACGGAAGGTAGAATAAAGAATAAAAACAAAAATTATACTGCCGACTATAATTTCCCTCTATCTTTAGCTACTTTATCAACATTTTCCAGAGCTGGGTATTCTCATATATCTTCTACCCGTATCGTACATACATCTCCTACATCTCCGACTCTCCTATTCTCTTGTTTGAGTTGAAAACCCTCCTTTTACCATTCTTAACAGTTCTTCACGGGTTCCCATTTGCCTACTTGAATACATATATATCCGTCTAGGTACCCAGGCTTAAGTAATTCTTACTTGCATAGGCGTATTACGAGATCAAAAGTACCTGGTTTAGGTTGCTTACGTCTATTCCCGTGCCTCTGTGTCAGAAATAGGACTAGGAAGAGGAATAGGAAAGAGGAAAAGAAAAAAGATAGGAACAGGAAGAGAAGAGAAGAGGGAGAAGAATCTGAAATCTGATACTGCGGGTTTGTTCTGGCTCTGATTGATACGGTGATACCTTTACCTTTCCTCGTGCGGAGATTACGGGTGAGACGATTCCCGTTCGTCTTGTCTTGTCCGCTTGAGCATCCGTCCTGCCCGCTCGTCCGCTGGTCCGCTCGCGCGTCCCGTCCCGTCAACCATCGACCTGCCTGTTGTCGAGTATCCATGACGGAATTCCGTGAGAAAGAGTGGTGATCACTGAACCCCGAAGTCCGGAGGCCTGTCTACAATACCGTCTGGATTATCTTCCTCCCTCCCCTCTAACATACTATACGTACCCTACCTTAATTCTCCTACTCGCCCCCTATTCGACTATCCTAAACTTTGAACTTTCTCCTCAGCAGCTAGTTCTGAAGAATAACAATCTCCTCCCTCTCTCCCTCCCCCCAAGAATACTAAAACAGTAAATTCCATTTCGAAAGGAAGGAGAAACGAAGAGAACAGAACAGTATTTCTAAGAAGAAAAAACACCAGTTTCTGAAAAAAGGAAAAAGGAAGAAAAAAGAAGCAAAAATGGTAGAATACCCCCAAACAGCAGCCCACCACGACAGCGACTGGACAGCCATGTACGTGGTTCTGGGCGTGATACCAGTCTTGTTCATCTGCTCGGTCGTGTATTCGTCGTGGCGAGACATGATGAGGGAGAAGAGGCTGAGGGATCTGGAGACCGATAGTTCTATTAGTACTAGTAGTAGTGATGATGTGAAGCAGGAGCATGAGACTGTCAGTTTGAAGGAGTGACATCTGAATGGGAATAGATCCCTAAAAATTTGTTGTGTCTTGCTTTATTACGGCGGCGCTCTTGGATTATGTAAAGAGTCGTACTGCCTACCGATACTGCTACGTATACAGGTACTAGTATCTCTGCATAGTGCATTCGACAGCTGAGAGCTGGTGGTTGTATATGTGTATACTCAAGTTTACTTCCTACAAGATGTTTCAATTTAACGAGTGTACCTATACGTATGTATCTATCCACCAGCTCTGTTTACTTCCCTTGGTTAACATTAGACGGGCAGAGTAAGATAAAGAACAAGGGGTACTGGATAATAAACGCCACGTGGGATAACAACGCCAAAGACAGAGTCATATCAATTCCCCATTCCGCAGTTCTTTACTCCTGAACAAGTTACAGTACCATGGCATCCTTACTTGGTAACGGACAACAAGCCTGACAACAACGCGGCTTCTTCTTATTCTTGTTCTCTAGTTTTCCGGCATATTCTAATCAATTTTCCAAATCCCATCCGGGCTTCGCTGTATGTGCCCAGTGACTTATGCTCCATTTACAGGCCCCGAAAGCGGCTTCGCGCATGCCGACAATACGATCGGTCTGCTACCTAGCTAGCAATTCTGGGATAAAGGACGGGGCGGATGATATCGCTTGCTGTATTCAAGGCGAACACTAAAGTTTAGGTACGGCTTCCACACACACAACCATTGTCCAGGCGTTACTGACAGCCGAGAATATCCTAGCCGGATGATTCCACAACTCGCTCGAGAGGATATACAAAAGACTGAATGTAAACGTAACCGTCAAGCACACGCTGCATTCTAGATAAGACTGGGCCGTCGTAATAACAGAGGCGATGTTTCATCTCATACCAACAGAACCCCAGATGTTTCCCTTTGGCTACTAGGATCCCAAAGCCATCCTTCGACAGAACATATAAGCCATTCATAGAAAGTAGTTTTCGGCCATGTCTTATCCGAAACGCCTTTGCCGTACAGGACTGATAACGGTACAGTTCTGATGGAGTGTCCACGCCGAGTCCCGTGCCTCAATATAAAACAAGTAAATACACCAAAATAATTCCAATAGAAATACCAACCCCTGATGTTCAATCGGCTGATATTATGGACAGAATTGGGGTTTGAAACCAACCAACAGGTGAGTGTCTTTCGCTACGTTGAAATGATGTGGGGGAACGAGGTCCTTCTATAAGCTTTTGGGAGGTGGGAGATAGCAACAAAGCAATGCCCTTCGTAGTAACTCCAACCAAAGTTTCGACGATGCAGCCGTTCGCGTCCTGCAGGTGAGCGGGCAAGAACAGCATGGAATGATGGCGGTGAATTATTTACCGCTTATCTTTAGGTTGCCATATGTTAGCGCCTAGAGGTTTGCTGATGCCAAAGCCCACGCCGATGGCGGCGCCAAGAATAAATAGTGCGAGGGCGATCTGGATTATAATCTGAGTTCGCTTGCTAAACCGAGACATGCACCGAGCCAGGCATTGACAGGATCGGTTCTTCCGTTCAGCTTCCAAAGCCTTGTTCCTCCAGTGCGCCTGACCAGGCCACACGCTGCTATCCTGTTCGAACCGTTTTCCACCCGTGGACGTCCGCCTGAAGGGTTCCAGGGATTGTGCAGGCTTCATAGCCTCTAAGTCGACATCATACCCGCAAGTGTGTGCTGTCGTTGGCGTGGACGGTAATGAACATGTATGGCTGGCGAGACTGTCGACACCCCCATCGGTGGATGTTTTGGAAGAAGACTGGGTACTAGTTCTAAGCGGGGATCCTTCAGTAGCCACCGTCAATTGACGGGGTCTATTGGCCTGACCATCACGACCGTTGCCTTCCATTTTGGGTGGGCGGAAGCAGAGGAAGGGGTTGCAACGGGAGAAATCGAAATATTCAGAGTTTCGCCGATAGCGGATGGGTGACGGGCAAGATAATATCTTGGAACTGACACCTGCTACCTTTGTTAAACTTCAAGACAGCTCGCAGGGTGGAGTAGTCCCGCGATCCGTGAATCATCGATCAATGAAAACCAGTCCAAATATCAGTATAAACAGGGGACGGCACACCAAGACATGACTGCTCCGGTTGTTTGAGCAAAAGTCGCTTATAGACCAGGCATAGCTGTAAAGTGTGTAAAGGGATTTGGAAGGGAGGTCAAGGCAAACAAAGAGATTGACCTACCTAAGCTGGACAGAAGGAAAAGAAGCTTCCTAGGTTTGCTTCTAGTTCCTAATAAGGTTTTCTTTGCGTTCTTCTTTCCTTAGGTAGGCGATTAGGAAGCCACTGATGCTAGAGAGCAATCGTCAGATAGATACAACGGGACAATAGACAATGGGCCAGACTATAGGCAGACCATATGGACTGCCCGTCTCCCAGTCCTTCAGTCTCCCACTCTCCGAGCGGGAAAGCGCAGTTCGATTGGAATTGTTTTTATAAAGTAGTAGGTTAAGTTTTTCAGCGACAGTTCTCTGGTCCTTTGTTCCTTTGTTCCTTCGTGGGTGGGAGAGCAGCCCCAGGTCCGCGTGGCTAGGCACAGTTTCAAACTGGAAGTCTAGACAATGATAAAGTAAAGTGCCAATGGCGAGTGGCTGAATTAGGGGACCAACCTAGACCGTAGCTATATCCTTAGTGTTATTGTTTTCACACTGAATCTGATCAGCGAGATATGGGACAAGCTTGCAGAGGAAACAATAATAATAACCGACAGTTTTTGGCCCAAAATCTGAAACTCGGCTGATATTAAGGTAGAGATGTACATATATGTACGTACCAAAACCACGCCGACTGCGTATCTCTAGCTTGTGCCCTACCTACGTATACCTCGACACATAATATCTTAAGTACCTGAGATGTCTGCATGTATGTAGCATAGATAACAGAACTCAATTGTGTCAAGCATTATGCTTTCTTTTATGCGTAGGTATGCTGCACGCTATATGCTGCATGCTGTACAACCCACGATAATGTACTACCTACATGTAGGCAGGCACAGCATAGTAGTCGATACTGTTTCTTGTTGTAGCGAACACGAACACTACTACTAGTATTCTCACACACTGTCCTACTAGGTTACTAACTTTCCTCGGCCAAGACTTTACAGACCAAGCGTCGTCAGTAGCTATGCGAAGCTGAGCGTTACAGTATGGCTTGGCAAGCTGGATGGAGCTAGGCAGTCAGCCACTAGGAAAGACCGCGCCAGTTCCCCAAGATTGGAGCAATCAGAGCCTGGAGGCCGAGTGGGGTCACTCCGGAAATGGCAATGCCACTGTTGGAAGTGACTAGCAGCACTGACGGCTAGCACAGGTAGCCTAGCTAGGAGAGGAAACCATATGGTCTGATCTTGCAAATTACCTAATGTGACTAGGTGCCGTGATTTAATATCAAACTGCACTGCATTATAGTACAGCAGATAGCAAATGGATATGGGTATATTATCTGTAGCGATTCAGACGGCGACCCTTTCCGCAATGACCTGTTCCTGTCTCTACGCATGTGCATGGATATCTCACCTATGTATGTTAAAGTGTCGGGCCAACAGCCCTACCTACATCCATACATACTGCATACATAATACTATTCTGACTTCTGCATGGCGCCTAGTAGTTGCCGACGTACTGTTGGCCGGTGGGATATATTGCTCTAACGTGGTGGCGAGGGCTGATAGCTAATCCGCCGCAGCGATATCATCTGAGTTGCCCGGCTGAACTTTGTTTCCAGCTTTTCTAGGGCAACTTTCCCAATCACATTAGCCGTACTTTCATCCTTCCAATCCTTCTCGAAGCTAAGGTAAGGTAGCCAGAATGTCATTCGTTTTAAGGCTCACTTTGCGGCTCTTTACCCCACCTCTTCCCAAAGCCAAGCAGTTAGTCCGTCCTCGAAATGCCTACTATTCGAAATACTTCGGCGACCACGGATACTTTGTCTGAACACATGTCAGAGATATGGTTCGATGCGTTCAGCTCCATGATCAATACTTGCATGCATACGCCCATGCACCTATCTGCATACATCTACGTTTGCTCTGCATTGCATGTGTAGTATGAGCTAAACCGCGGATATCCTCGAGTCCTACATCCGAAGCGCGACTCCCAATTCTTTTTAGCCGTGAAACAAGTGCTGGCTTCCACTTCATTGATATCCAGGTACCTTATCACATCGACGTCCCACAGCAACAAGACTACGATACAATGTGACCTATCCTCTAATAATGTCGTGCTCTTCGACGCGGACCACTCATGTAGCGATGTAAGACATCGTCGTCTTAATTCGTTTTGATCGATAAGTGGCCAGGCACATGTACTACCCAAACCCAAGAACCACAATCGGACGTAGGTTTACAAAATTCGTCGTCCTCGGTAGTACAAATCCACAATGTTCCCTTATACCTGGGTGATAGGAGATTGAATCTCGGTCTAACTTCACGATCCCTGAGATCTGTACTTCGATGAGGAATGTCGATCATTACATGACTACGTATGCAAGCGATCCAGCTATGACGGAATTGTACTTCTTTACCCACGATGGATGGCCGTTCTATCTACAGAATGAGGCAAGTCTAAGGGAGCGATATATTGAGAGGAGAAAAACAAACAAGAGGACGATCAGGAAGAACGGTTGTTTAGAACGAGCAGGCACTCCCATGGTAAGTATGCGGTAGTGTATCGATCTCGTCGGAATAATGAAAGGGCACGGATAGATACTCCCTGAGGTACCCCTCAGGCTGTATCACACAATGTGAGAAATTTTCAACGAGGAAACGGTTCTACCTCTTCAATCGCCCAGCTTCTAACGTCATTCCCCAAACCTATAAAACGGAAAGGACCCCTAGATAGGTAGTCAGAACGCTCCTGCCCAGGTACCACAGGGATTCCTAACATTCCTATTCTCACATATTCTCGTTTTTGGCAGCTGCGTGAGACGCCTAGGTCGGTACTGCTGCCTATTGCCTTGATTAAAACAGCAATAGCAGGTACTCGGGGACTGCTTAGTTTCTGTCCATTCTATCCCCAACTTAAGCTCTGATAGTTTACATGATTGCTATACATAAGCCTGAGTCGCCATAGGCATTTACTTCGTTGTCCTTCGCTTCTCGCAGTCATTGTCAGTAAAGAATCTACGATGAAGACCACGTATGTGCTCAGTGGGCTGGGCCTTGTCACCGGTGCAGTAATCGCTTCTAGCCTTGTCATATCAGATCCTCAGGGTGTTCCCCTCGACGTTGCCCACAAAGATATGGTCACGCTCGACTCCCGTACTCTAGGGAAACGAGACGCCTACAGTTGCTATGGGGTACGCTATCGCCTTAGAACATCCCTTGTATCTTGGAGCTGACGTTGATATAGAGCAATGCAGACACTTCTCATTGTCAGGGGGCCATCAACCAGATCCAGAAACTCGGCGATCAAGAGTTCCAACTCTACCCTGGCCTCTGTCTGAGCTGGTCTCAAGAAACTTGCAACATCAGATTCTGTTCCCAACCTTGGGTTGTGAAGACTGTCAACCGCACTGCAGCCTGGATCTTTAAATGGGCGAATGGTACGCTCATGAACTGTGCTCGGGGAAGCCAATACGCTCTCATGGGAGATTCCACCAACCTCAATGGTAATGGGGGCACCTACCGCGTCCATATAGAGCCAAAAATATCTCGAGTGTTCCAATAATCTTCCTCTTGGGTGGGCTGTTGTAGTGGTTGATATGAGACGATAAAAAGGGGGTGGCACGATCTCTAACAAAACCCAACACTCGAAGTTGGAGGAGTATCGGGAGCTAGAAAACGATGAGCAAACTCATGGGTTATCCTCCTTCAATATATCATCGATGTAGATGCCGTTGCCCGTCTATGCAGCTTCCCTACCAGATTGCTGGGAGTAGTTATACCTAACTTCACCGCGAGATACAAGGGTAAACAGAATTAGCTCGCATTTGCAGATCGTTCAACACTTCACAAGTTGCTACTCTACAAATAACATCTCGTGGACTGTCCAGCAATTCTCGCAAAAGAGCCTTTCAAGTATGAATATGAAATGAGTGGCTTTACCTATCCTGACCGTTAGAGTGTATCACATGTATCACACCATATACTAACCTGAGAGTAGCACAAGAGCCGTCCAAGTTAGTACTCCTTAGGCTGCCTAGGTGTGTTGTATAGGTTGGCTGGAGAGGACAGCACAGCATTTCGTGGGGCTCCAGACCGATTGAAGCTATTCTTCATGATAGTATCCAATCAATATAAGAAGCAAGGACCCACGAGTAAAACACGCTTGCATTGCTTGCGTCTTACAAGTAAGATTGAGACTATAGTGAAAAAGCCAGAGGAGAATTTATCTAACACAAGGCACACTTGGAAATCAGAAAACTCTGGCGTTCCTTTCATGTTGACATGGTAGTCTCGTTCCACATAAAACTGGCTACCCGTGGTTGAACAGGATGGATTCTATGCATTTGAGGCGATTTGATCTGATTGTTTTTGGTTTTTTGCATCTTTTGATGGTATCTAGTACTTGCGGTTGCTATCTCTCTATTCGTGATATGAGACTACCACAAGGATCTGGAGGCACTACTGGCCCTGTGCATACATTCAAGGAGGGACGGGCTGTGATGTTATGAGCTAGTCACATGGTCTCCAGCAGTACAGGTTCATCATCCATAGTCTCGATTCTCATTATTGCTTGTTCATGATATAAATTCTATTATCACATGTAGCTAGCGGCTCATACGTGCCTTCCACTTGAATGTAGGTACCAGTATACGGGTACCGGTGTCCGGGTTGCTGCTCACTTGTATTGCAATAGCACCAGTCGTACCTGCTAAGAGACATGCAATTACATACAGTGAAGTGTACAAACATCTCCTTCCTACCCGAGCCTCAAGATTAGAACCGCACGTGAGCCTCTTACTTGAAATTGGGAGCCAGGTATCTGCACTTATAAACTGTCACTTGATAATTGAAGCTTGCCTGCCTCACACCTCATTTCTATTGTCACACCGCAACCCTCAACAAAGCAATCGCTTCACTTTCAGACCAAGGACCCAGTCGCTCGGGCCTGTAAGCCACATTTTGATTAAGGACAAGCGGGCACTTTCATATCTTAACTTCGTCTCAGATCAAGATCACCTGCCTCAAGTCAATCGCAATAATGCACGTAAAGACTCTCGGAACCATTGGCATGTGCCTTGCCGGCCTTTGGAGTGCAGTGTTGGCAACCGCCGCTGTCGACAAGGACAATATCGTCAAGTCTCCTCACATCCATCGCCATTCGGGACTGAACCACCATCACGCATTGCCCATGCAGGTCGATGTTCGCCAGGTAGCTCATCCTGGCCAGCCGCCTAATGGTCCAGTCTTTCGCTGCCATGATCCTCACCCTGAGCAATTTGTAAGTGGTCACTGCTACTAATAACCCTTACCAAATCTTGGATAATCCCTGTTGTTCATTATATTTGTCGCCTTGGCTTTGCCTTCAATATCTGTTTTCCTATAGAAAAAACTTTATTGCAATGAGAGTTTCTCCTGCGCTAACATAATATCACTTAACTTCTAGGGCCCAGCGCCGTCTGTGAATGACTGCAACGACGTGATCAGACAGTTCGCCGCCCTCACCGAAGACATTGACGTCAAGCTTGTCGAGGGCTGCAAGCAGATCACTTCAGGCAACTGCACCGGCTCGGTCTGCCCGCAGCGCGTGGGTGAGAGCACCATCCCAGGCTCTGTTGCAGCGAAATACATGGCCTCTCCCATTCTCGACCAGTGCATCGCCAAGGGACAGCGAGGATGGTGGAACGATGGGCAGGGCTGGGGCATTGGTGTGTATCTGGCCTAAGCTAGAGAGTGTATGCCTTTTAGCTTCTGCAAAGCATTCATGTCCACGATAACGACCTTCTATCTAGTCGCCAGCATCTAAGAGAAGCTGCTGCAACCCTATCGCATTTGTATGGGGTAGGAAGGGTGGAAACGCAATGGATGAAAGATGTTAGCAAGTTGGACCGGACTACGAAACACAAGTTATTGAAATTGCTCAAAATCTGAAAGGGACAGAGATGTGCAACAGGAACAGGGGAGAAAGATGGATTCTGACGATTCAGTTCAAGTCATTGATATTTTCATATTATCAATGATCTTTCTTCACTGAGGATTGCAACAGCTCAGACATAACTCAAACATCTTGCCCACATCCTTTTTCAAACTCAAAGCTGTGATGTCGCTCCAAAATCAGGCCTCTAGATGCCATGTATTTGATGATTGGTATAAGGCAGCTTAACTACCACGCCTTCTAGATTCAAGACATTGAGGAAGCTGTTGTGGGAAGGAAACAGGACAAAGTGATAATCCAAAGATTCCGAAATAGCTACCATACCGTCAACTTACCCCTATCACTTCCCTTGTAATCCCCGAGCAGGAAATTATGTCATGACACAAGTACCACCGCCGGCCTGAAAACATGCGGGGCGTTCGTTACACAGGGAATAGAGAGGAAATATGGACACAATGGCTTTGGGGTGTCGGTGTTGTATGAAGGTAACTGAGATACTTTCCCTCCATTTAACTTCAACCTGTGTCCGCGCTCCTAAGTTTTCCTTTGTACTTGACCATTTGTATGATTTTCGTACTTGAGTTTTATAGAAGGGTGTCTTACCTACAATGAGTAGCGTTATTACCTATATAATGTATGTATGTAGGCAAGGTCCTATCAGGTACTAAGTCTAAGTTAGTAGACTGGTTGGCACCTAGGTTAGGTACATAAGGCAGTGATGAAACTTGATACAATAAACTATTGCAGTATGTTGGACTTCCAAATTCTTGAGCCTCATAGCCTGCGCGGAAGGGAGGTCCATCAGTGTCCCTGAAGCCGGTCCTGCTAAGCCGATTGATAGATGTGCATGCGCAGGTACCTAGGTTAGGTATATGTATGTACTGGTGCTTGGATAAGAGCCCCACTTGTCACTCATTGATTACCTAAATTAACCCCACTACAGTTCGACATGTGCCCCTGGCCTGCTAGCCTATCTACCTGCACTGAGGCAAGGCAATGATTGTCCAGAGCTGCCTCCAAGTTTTGCCGGGGTTGTTTACATTCTCTGGACTTCAGCGACAGTTAGTAAAGATAAACAAACAAAACACCTTGACGCATCCTGTCGAGGATTGGGCACGCGGCACTGTGTTCGATAACAAATCATATATCCGAAAAATAAGGTCAAAGACGAGCTTGCACGAACTATCTATATGCATACGGCACGGATAATTGAACTAAAAGACTAAAGATGGTACGTGAAACCCAACATCTACAAGTATATCTATGTGTGTAGACACAAGTATATAGGCTCTATGGAAAGCAGCCTTATGCTATATCCGCTGGATGAACATACGCCCCATATCCATATTCATTTCATTTTATTTCATTTCGACCCATCTCATGAGCAAAAGCGCTACAACTACCCAGCTATCCACATCCTATCTACCTGACATTTGTGTTTTTGTGCTGTGCTGTGCTGTGCTCATGCTTATCTTGCCTGGCTCAAATACTCATAAAAAACTAGAATAAAGACGGTTGCTATACGTACGTGCACATGCAGCGGCCGCGCGACGCCGACCTGTTCGAGGACTTCTGCAAGGACAAGCTGCCCGACGATGAAATCTACGTCCCTCCGCACCACCAGCCCATCAACCCGGAGGATGAGGATGACGTCGTCCCGGACCAGCACGCCGCCTTCGGCATCCAGAAGGCCACGCAGCGAAACAGGGAACCCGCCTGGAAGGACCTCAACCTCGCAGGCCTCATGAAGAAGGGTCCCGCAGCGCCCGGCGGTGGCGGCAGCGGCTCGTCCAAGAACCCGTACGCACGTCTGCCGAGATGATGGATTGAACGTAACGTACGCTCCTGACCTAAAGAGCTATAATGAACCTGTTATGTTTGTTCCGTCGTTCCTGGGTTTCTTCGGCGGCTATCACGCGGATAGGAGTTGATGAATTGGGATTGGCGTTCATTTGAGCAGTCTTGAAAGGGAAAGCATCGTTCAGAATGGGTCTTTTGCTCGTTCCCCTTTCCCCCCTATATTCCTTACTATGGACATCAAGCAAGTAAGCAAGCAAGCAAGTAAGGTTTGTAGCTTGTGGCATTTCTCGCGCCTTTGGTATTATAGCTTAGTATCGATCGTCCCCCAGTGGACAAAGGTAAAATTCTTTCTCTCCCTGGACCGTGAATCATGAAATAACGCCAGCCGACCCTAAAACGCCTTGCCATGCTGTATCGTGAGACTCGCGTAGTAGTAGTGAAAAACGAAGCGTCTTATCCTTGACCGAGAGAGACAAGGTTCAATGCAAGAAACATGTATAGATAGACAGCGCGTCTTTTTTTCTTTTAACCTTTGCTAAGGAAAGCCTCGCGCTCCATGATCTCTGGCGCGAACTTGACGAGGAAGACGGTGCGACCGGGCCACATCTCACCTTCCTCCTGCTTGCCGACGCTGTGAGCCGTGACGCGGGCGGGGAAGGCGGAGCCGTCGCACACGCCCTCGATGATCCCCGCGATGTAGGCGGCGCAGTTGAGCTGGCTCATGTCTCGGGGCACGCTGATGTACCGGTTCACGAGGGGCTCGTTGTCGATGATCATGTACTCGTCGGGCTTGGAAGGGTCCGACGATTTTTCGAGTCCATCGGCGGCCTGTCCGAATAGGTGCTGCCACACGTTGATCTTGATGAAGTGCAGGAGAGTGATGATGTTTAAGGGCCGCGATTGCGTACGCGCTGGCTCGCGGTATAGCAACAGGTCGAGGAGCTTGATTCCGATTGGGTGGCCTTGTACATTGAGTCTAGGAGGAAAGCAATATTAGACTTTTGCATGGGTTGGCAGTGACAGACCGCCTACATGGTCGGGGTTTGCTGGATGAGGAGGTAGAGAAGGGGAAGGAGGGAGAGAACAGAAGAACAGGGCCACTGAGACTACGCACCTTTTCTCAAGATCCTGGATGCTCTCGATCTTTTTTGAGGCATAGCTCACCATCTCGGAAAAGAGATAGGCGAAGCTCGCGCCGCTGAGCTCGGCCGCCTTGGCCCGGTTTAACGGCCGGTGGTATATCGTCTTGCCATTTGTCGGATACCGTAGCCCTCCTGACTGCTGGTCTTTTGCGCCGCCGCCCCGGGAGCCCTGGAGATTTGACATCTGTGCTTCGTTCGTTTGCTTTGTTCGTTCGGCTGTAGAGAGATGGCGGATCTGGTTATGGTGTTGGGAGTTTTGCTCGGCCTGACTAATGATATAGCGAGATAATTGGCGAGGATTTTGGGTATAATAGGCGACAAGAGTTGAAATAAATCGTCGTTTGAGTGTTCGAAGACAAGATAGGTCGGTAACCCGCTGGCATAGTAGCACCCATTGGTTATGGAGCTACTTTTGGGTGGGTCTTGCACTCTAAAACAAGCTCTTGCATGGTGTACCTACCTATATGCCGACTTCAACCCTTATAACCAAACTAGCACCGTGATAACACTTGGCTGAGCGAATCTTTTGCTAGATTATTGCCTTTTCAGGACTACCTGATACCAAAGGTTTTGGACCTAACAAATAGAAGAATTAGGTTGATAACTGATATTAACCTTACTAGCTATCTCATATTCTTCCAAGTTTAGCTAGAACCTGTGTGGACTCCCTGTTGCGTGTGCTCCGTCTCCCCAGTAGCTTTGAAATCAGATTTACGTATGCCCTCTATTTTCTTCTAGCACGAACGAAGTCTCGCTTGTCTAAACTAGGCGATCTATCTCTAGTAGGAGGGATTTTATGATTCGGCAGACCCGGCGTTGGCAGAGGCTACACCATTTGGTACGAGACTTTTGAGGTAATCCTCGAACTCTCCGATATGCTTACCACCGGCTTCCCACCTTTGACGACGCTCAGCACGTCTCTCATCGGTGATCTTCATGAGGGCAGGCCAGTAGGCAGAGTGGTCATAGTTAAAGGTCAGCTTTCCGCCTGAGAATTCAGTAACCAGCTGCTCTGGAGTCACATATTGGGTCATGTCCTCGTTGAACTTGATCTTTTCCTTTGTGAGCGGATCGATGAAAGGGGTGATCAACTTAAAGAAACCCCAGACAACCCATGGCACTGTTTTTTCTCTATATGAGCCTAGGTTGCGCACCTAAATCGCTTGAGGGTCTGCTTACCGTTGATAATGAGAGCTCGTCCAAGCCGTTCCGGATAGTGAGTCTGGAGAATGTTGAGCACCTCGCGGCCTTGGCCAATCCCAGGTGCAGTATTCGTGCGTTTGGCGCCAGTCTTGAAGTCGATAAGCAGGCATATCTTCTCTTGTTGAGCAGGGGTAAGATCGATGGAGCGCTCGAGCATGAAGACCATGTGCTCTACTTGTCGAGGTGACACCTCGGTGTTCTGACGACCTGGGTTTAAATAATGGCAGGGGCGCCCTTGTTTATCGAAGCCCACGATAACCTGCTTCCCGGTCTCATTCTCGGGTGAGATATAATCAGGCGTCAGATCCTCCACCCCATACTCTCTTCGCCACGTCAAAGTTCCGAGTAGGCGTTTCTCAGCTTCCTGCTCGTGCCATTTCGTGGCTCGCAGATATCTCAGAAGGCATTCTCTCGTGAGCCACATCCTCTCGCTATCAGTCAAGGGGCCATTCTTGCCCTTAGTTGAGGGAACCTCCGTCCAGCCCTTGGCTTTTTCAAGAAGCCAGTCATATTTAGACTGTTGCTGAGTTGTGAGAGCTGGGTTCGCGACCGGAGTGCTCGATTCCGGCGGAGTCTCTAGAGGAGCTGTCAGTGGGCCATCGCTCTTCTCACTGAGGGCCGACTGGACTGAGACTGGTTCTGATATAGCAGCGGCCATTTGGGCGGACAGCAAATCTAGTGTAGGTAGGTACAAGAATGTACCTAGGTTTCTATGGCAAAAAAGACTCGTAAAGCTTGCTATGTACTAAGCACTCAAGAAGAAAAGAATCAAAGGCGTACGGGAAAAGAGTCAAAGAGCTAAAAGGGAGGCGAAAGTTGCTGCAATTTGCCTCAGGAAAAGATAAATATTTGAGGTTTGGCCGTTGTATCTGTAGGTATTTAACTTAAGTAATCAACACATGGCAGCGTGCGTATTCGGATTATACTAAATTTGGACTGGGTCCGGCTTCCCTGTTGCGGCTCCCTAGATAGCCAATTTAGACACCCACAGATAGCAATTAGTTTTAGAACCGTCATTTTATTTGCAATGTAAGAATATTTTTAGCGGCAGGCTGAGGGTGTTAAATATTTGGGCAAGGATTCATCTGGACACTTAAGCGAATCGTGACTTGTCTACCATGTTGCCTGCTTCAAGCCGTAGTACAGAATACAGCCAGAGGTGAATAATACTATGTAAGATTAATCAATTCCATCTTTGTGGATTGTTGAATACTCTCCTAAGCTTTGGTGCTTACTGAGTACGTACTATGTAGTAGTACGGTAAGGAAAAGACCATTGGTGGGTACCCACCTGCACCTTGCTAAGTGTCCTGGGACTAAATCAGGACCCCTGCTACCAAACTACGGGGGGCCCCTGTCAATTGAACACCTACACCCTTGAACCACTTAACACGCTTTAGACGCGACTCCATCGCGTCGCTGCTCACCTCAGTTAAACATAACCCAAATTTTAGTGGGAATCGTAACTAGACCGTACGAACCTACTGATTTTTGCTGAATTAGACAGCTTTCTCAGAAATAGCGCTGACTGCGTATCGTCCGGTATATTCATATTGTATTCGACTCGGTACATCATGGCGGAAGAAGAAATAAAAAGAGAACTGAACGAATATTTTGGTACGGGGGACAAGCCACTGGAACACAATGTCCTTGTCGAATTGCAATCCATCATGCAGCTTCACTCACTTAGCGCTAAGGACCTGTTTTTCAAATGGGAATCCTATTGCATAAAAATGGACATGGACGAGATGAGACTGTCTGTCGAGTCGCTGGCTGCCTTGAAACAAGACCTGCTAGATGCTTTGGAGCGGAACAACAGATCTCATCAGGTTCAGATCAAGACCGAGAAGCGTCCAGGTGCAACACCCCGTGCCTCTGCGAAAGGCGGTGGCGATATTTTTGGAATGTGCGTTACTCAGATTCTCACTCCTATCGTCTCAAGACATACGCCTGCTGACATGCATGTAGGATAGAAGGAATGGTACCAAGCACACCGGGTACAGGAAGATTGAGCAAGAGCGCTACAAAAAGGAGGAACCCACTGGAGACACCCTCGATATCCAGGGTAAAGAACAATATTCCAAGTAGCTCACCCGATTATAAGAGCCCTCTGCGCCTTGAGAATCAACTCGAGTCTCTGAACGCAATGTCGTGAGTCGATTTTCGTCCTTGCTGCCTGGTCCACGAGCCCCCTGACCCTTTATAGAGCATTGTCCTTCAATGAGCGGCAGGGCGCCGGCGAGATTATAGAAGTTTTGAATGAGCATCTTAAACCTTTTGAGCCCCCCATTGCGCCGTTTGGGGAATCGCGTATCAAGTTGACGGCTGCTTCGGACCAGAAGAAACTCAACTACAAGACCCTGTCCATGAAATTGTCAGAGGCGTCCGAGATTCTTGATGATCGGATAGATGAGTTCATGGTTCTTGTGAGAGATCATTACAAGATAGATGAGGAAGAATTTGGCAGCGCCGCGAGCCAGAGCACGGCAGATATCGTTGCCGTTGGTCGTATAGCCTCAGATTCCTCCGAGGGCAAACTCAATGCCGCTTCGCTAGTCTTGGAGACATCGCGACGAACAGGAAACGGCCAGAGGATCCCCCTGAACGTGAAAAACCTAAAAGGTCGTTACCAGTTCTTCCCTGGCCAAATCGTAGCGTTCAGGGGCATCAATTTCTCGGGACAAGAATTTGTGATTAGCGAAGTACTGGATATACCCCTTCTACACAGCGCCGCCTCGGCTCCTGCAATCATCGAGACGCATAGAGAAAGACTCCGCGGCGGACCTGATGCGATGGACTCTGATGATGAGCCAAGCCCGTTGAATGTCATGTTCGCTTCCGGCCCTTATTCGGCCGACGATAATCTGGATTTTGAGCCACTGCATGCACTTTGCAGCCAGGCGGCCGACACCTACGCAGATGTGCTAGTATTGACTGGACCGTTTATCGACGTCGACCATCCACTCATCGCTACTGGTGATTTTGACCTGCCCGAGGAAGCCCTGACCGAGCCTGACACGGCAACCATGTCCACCGTATTCAAATACATGATCTCCCCAGCTTTAAACCGCCTCGTAGCTGCGAATCCCCACATCACCATTCTTCTCGTGCCTTCCGTCAGGGACATCATCGACAAGCACGTGTCCTGGCCCCAAGAGCCCTTCCCGAGGCGTGATTTAGGCTTACCCAAGACCGTCAGGATTGTTGGCAACCCAATGACGCTCTCCATGAACGAGATGGTCATGGGCATATCGTCTCAGGACATATTGTGGGATCTGCGCCACGGGGAGCTCGTAGGCGACAAGCCCGTCACCTCCAATCTGATGTCGAGAATTTCTCGTTATTTGGTCGAACAGCGTCACTATTACCCCGTCTTCCCTCCGCTCGACCGCTCAAAGCTGCCCAAGACCGGCACGGCAGAGGGCGTCCCCACGGGCGCTGCACTGGACACGAGCTACCTGAAACTGGGCGAGATGGTCAATGTGCGGCCTGATGTCGTGATTACTCCGAGCGCATTACCACCCTTTGCGAGAGTAAGTCGAGCTACATCCTGCCTTCTAGTGATCATTCTCTCCTAACTTAACTTGACTAACCATTCGGTCTTAGGTGGTCGAGAGTGTTTTGTTCATTAACCCGGGTCATCTCTCCAAGAGAAGGGGCGCTGGCACCTATGCTCGCATGACGCTTTACCCGTTGAAATTGGCAGAAGAGGAGGCGAGTTCCGGTGCCATGGTCGGTCATAAGGTATTCGAGAGGGCAAGGGTGGAAATCACGAAGATCTAGTTTTTGTAAAAACTGTATTGTATGATACCACCTAAGGTATACATTTTAGTATGGACGAATTAATGGCTCACGTGTTGTAAAAGATACTACGAAAGATATGAAGCAACTGGCTGATGGGTATGAACTTAATGCATGCTTGTTATGTTGCATACAATTACTCCTTATTTATTACATTCATACATTTTACCAGCGTGTCGGTGCCCCGTGTCGGCTACCTAGTAGATTCAACTCTTCGTCTCTTATCACCCTCGTACCGGCCGGCGTCTCTCGAAGAGTCGCGTTTCCGCCGGCTGGTATCATATTCCCTATCATTTCTTCTCGGAGACCTCGACATTGAGCGATTTCTCCGACGATCATATGCGTCGTCGCGTGGTCTGTAGCTATCCCGATCACGATCACGGTCCCTTTCACGGTCTCGATACCGATCATTGTCCCTTCTACGATCATCTTGCCCCTGTCTGGGCGCGTCAGGCGTACCAGAAGTTCTCTTACGCTCGCCAAGCGGTAAGGCATTCGCGCCACCGGGTCCGGATCTCTCGCCGCGGTAGCGATCTGACTTGAATCTATCATCGACATTGCTGCGATCAAAAGAGTCCCTGCCGGGTCGAGTATCGCGGAGCTCGCCCCAACGGCCCGTATCCTCCGATTTCAGATCTTTATACTTAGTCGCTCCCTTCTTGCCGAGCTTCGTCATGTCGCGCATCTGGAGGGCTTTGGGAAGGAGCTCGCGGTTCTTGACATCGTCGGCGAAGCGCGAGCCCATGATGTCGCGCTTCGCGAGCGATTCCGCGGCTTCGTCGTCCTGGAAGAAGGCGCCCTTGTGGAAGTACTTCTGCATGTACGACATCTTGCCCTTGGACTCCTTCTCCTCTCTCTGCTTGGCCAGTAGGGCCTCGTCCTCGACCCGGCGCTCCTCTTCCGTCAGGTTGCGGCGGCGCTCCGTCTCTTCTCGCTCCTTCTCGCGCGTCTCGATGGCCTCGCGCTCCCGCTTGATGCGTTTCAGCTCCCGCAGTTTCCACGCGGCGTATTCGGCCTCCGGATTCTTGTCGTCTTCGGTGTCGACGTCGTCTTCCTCATCTACTAGGTCGTCCCAGTGCTTTTTTCCGGCCGCGCGCGCGGCGGCATCTTTGCGCATCTGTTCCTCCACCAGCTCGTCCATAGCCATTTTCTTGCGAGCCTCCTCTTCCTCGGCCAGCCTCGCTTCCTCTTCATCGTCATTTTTTGACGCCACCTCTTTGTTATTCGCGTTGCGCTGACTCTTGGGTATGAATTTCGGCTTCAGCATGAGCCGCCGTGGCACTTCCTCCTCGCTGCTCTCCTCTTCTTCGCTGTCCTCGCCACTTTCATCCTCGCTTTCCTCCTCTTCGCTCTCCTCTGTGACGAATCCTTCCTCCGCGGCTAAACGCGCCGCCTTCTCGGTAGCTTTCCGTCTATCTTCCGCGTCCTGGCCTAGCCGCTGCCGCTCGTTAAGGTCAACTTTACCGAGATTGCTGATGATCTTGCCGGCACTTGGCACTTTCGGAGGAGGCGCGATCTTGCGTTCTGGTTTAGGTGACTTCTCGACCTCGGCTTCGCTCGATTCTGAATCGGACTCGGAGGAAGATGATGCGCCGGTAGGTTTGCCGGCCCTGTAACGCGAGGGCCGGACGGGATTGGCCGTCATTCGTTTAGGCGGCATGACGGGCAACGATTATTGTGCGAAACAAGGGGTAGACGAAGACGACTAGAGTGATGGGATTTTTGTTCGTGTTCGTGCAGCGACGATAGTCGTGTTGAGAGTGCGAACGATCGGCATATGACGTTAGATAAGAAATCATGATTATATTTGAAGCTTCTGAGCTTAGCATCCACAATAATGGATAATGCAACTACAAATAAACGGGCTCAAGCATTGAAGTGGGTCAAATAACATTTACCAAGATGGCAGATTTATTGCGGCAGTACTTACAGATGTACAGCACTCCTTGTGTTAATTACTAGGATAATGGCTAGCGGAGTGTCCTTTTGCTAAACTTTATCAAGTAAAGGTTGCTACTCAATCTTACCTGTTATGGTTAGCGCGTAAGCATGTAAGTACATGTACATAGTACCTGTTAGCGTACAGATATGCCACCAGTCCAAATTGGGAATTTGGTGTCACAACCACGAAATTTGAAAATTACATCCAGAGAGAGATATGATGGACTCCGGTTATTCGAAGAAATACCAGCGAAAGAGCATCATAAGGAGGTAGAAGTGACGGCCTGACAGTAGAATAAGTAACCATTCAAGCAGGTACCCTGGAAACGCCGTCCCGAACGCCAGAATTGTATCCCGGTCCCATCCACAACTGCTGAGGAATACGAAAGTCAAAAAGACCACTATAAGATGCCATCGAAGTCATCCTGAATCATTGCTGTTTCTGGGGCAGGGACCATATGCATTTTGTCTCCGTTGTCGTTCTGGCTTGTGCGTTCCTCGACACCGCCTATCCTATCGTCGAGCCCTGACTCATCGGAGCTCTTCTCGTCCTGATCTATCTTTCCTTTAATGTCTGCTTTCATCGACGGTATCTGCTGGTTGACTTCCTCCCAGACCTTTCGCCTGCTCTGGATCGTCCGTGATTGATTTTTACTAAGGACAACCTTCTTTTCAGTTCGGTCCATGACCGCGGCGGCTCGGTCCTGCGCCTTCTCTTGTCGCTTCCGAGCTTTGCTGCTCATCACCTTGCCCTTCTTCTGTTTCTTGGTAACGCCTGCGCCATGGTGTATCGATAATATAGAGGGGCGGTTATCAACCGACTCTAGTGGAGGGCGTACATTCTTGAGAGACTTGTCGGTGTCAATGCTGGGTGAAGTGGCCCGCCTCGCCGAGCGCGAGTGTAATGACGGGGCTATTAGAAAATTGTTAGTCTTTCTTGGTCGAGCATTAGAATTGGGAAATAACCACAAGCTCCCATGAATGTCTGAATACCTTTCTTCTTCTTTGATATCGTGCCCTTCCCCATTTTGTAGTGTTCAGGCCAAGAATGTATAATGTATAATGCTCAAATTCCCTATGTCTCGTGATGGCCCAGGTTAAGTGGATGTGTGTTCGAGAGTGCAACAGAGTCTCTTTTTTGGTGGTTCTACTTTTCTGGCTTGCGATCAATTATTCTGCCCCGCCGGCTGCTGCTAGGTCAGGTCCACGGGTGCTCGTAGGCCTTTGTGGGGTTGACTGAATGTGATAGGGACCCCAGTCAGAGCACCCCCAACACCTGCAACTAGACATAATAGGCTTAGCCATACCTTACTATTTCTACGTTTCATGCTTACCTAGGTGTGCTCTGTACCTTCCTAGCTATCTGCGCAGGGTAGATACTTGGAAATGCGAAACAAGACAAATGATTTGCCACTATTTGTCTTTGTCTCTACAAGCTACCTATGTACTGCCCGCTAGTACTTTTACCTCCCACTACTAGGCACCTTGGAACTTTGCTGGCTGTTTTTGTGGCCACTGGGGCCATTTGAACTCCAGCATTCAATTCAACCTTGGTGAACAAAGTTGCCTTCGACATCTCAGCCAACAAACTTACTATGGTTTTACATAACGTGATGCGCCCTCCGTGAGCTTCTCTCCCGTTCTGATCAGCAAATAAATCTCCTTCCCACAGCGGCAATGGCTCTGTTTGTTGTCTACTACAGACTTGTTCCGCCTCCCCGACACGAATAGTCCGCTACGAACTTGCTCGACAACTTACCTGCTAGACCGTTCGTCATTCCAACACCACCGGCTCCTTTAACCACGCATCGTTGTCACGATATCCTTTCGTTAAATAAAACAGGATGCACTCCCAGCCTTCCGAGAGGCTGCCTAACCGCCCCGACTTTTATGGCTCTTATTACTCTGATAGTAGCAGTTTATGGGATCGCTTGCGGCAACCGAGTATCATCGTTCCCCTTGGTCTCCTACTTTTTACTGTTTTTTACCAGTCTCTACATTCCTCCTCGCAGCTCTCTCATGTGAGGCATCCTGGGGAGCTCCTCTGGGACTTTGTAGTTACCATTACACCCGCAAGATTACTATACGCCCTTGATCGTTGGCTTAATCCGCCGGCGTTCCCTCTCCCGGACGACATGTTACCTCCACAATCGACGTCCTACGCCGCAAAAGGCGAACTCCTTCGCCGAATAATTGGTATAGATAGACCGGGCAGTATAATGAACGCTGTCACGCTAGCAGGGAAAAAGGGCATGTCGTCGCTATCACAGGTTGCGCTTGCTAAGCCCAGGCGCATCAACGATCAACCACCTGGCTTGGGTAACTACGATAACTCGTGCTTTCAAAACAGCATCCTCCAGGGTCTCTGCTCCCTGAGATCTTTCCCCGCCTATCTCGCAAGCGCACTGGAAGATGAAAAGCATAGGGGCAACAGGAGCGAAGCAAGCTCGACTGCAACGTTATTTACCTTGCTACGAAATCTTGCAGACCCGCAGAATAACGGTACGACCTTGTGGACCCCGGGGAAGCTAAAGTCGCTTGATACATGGCAACAACAAGACGCGCAAGAGTACTATTCCAAGATACTAGATGAGATCGACAAAGAGGTTATGAGAGCCGCTCAAGCCCAAAACCGCACCCCGGGGCTGGAGGTTGCTGGAATTAGAGACGACACTGTTGATAGCCAGCACAGTGATGACAGTGGATATCAATCATTGTCGACGCTCTCTAAGCCTACAAACGAGGGTAGGATTCTGAAGAACCCACTGGAGGGATTGGTTGCCCAAAGGGTTGCTTGTGTACAATGTGGACATTCTGAAGGTCTCTCCATGATACCATTCAACTGTATCACACTGAGCCTTGGAGTAGGCCAAGGTTTCCGTGATCTTTTCGAGCGGTTGGACTCCTACACCGACTTAGAGTCGATCGAAGGTGTGGAGTGCGCCAAGTGTACCTTGTTGAAAGCTGAACGGCTCCTCAACATCATTGTGGCTCGAAGTAGAGAAGCTGGTCTGCCCCAAGAGACTCTGAAAGAGCCTCTTGCAAGATTGGAAGCTGTCAAAAGCGCGCTTGAAGAAGAGGACTTTGAAGAACAGACACTACTTGACAAGTGCAAAATATCCAGGCAAAATCGAGTGTCTTCTACAAAAACGAAACAAATGGTGATCGGCCGGCCGCCTTCGAATCTCGCCATCCACTTCAACCGCTCCGTATTCGACGACATTACTGGCCATATGTTTAAAAATCTTGCAGCTGTCCGTTTTCCGAGCATCTTGGATCTTGGGCCGTGGTGCCTAGGAAGTGGAAGCGGATATACTGTGAAGAATGACGTTGGACCTGGTGACGACGATTCTAGCTCAAGGCCAGTCCATCATGCCGAAGAGCATTGGAGTGCCGACCCCACCTGCTCTATGATAGCGGGAGATCTTCAACCCTCCAGACTTAGCGGCCCAATATACGAATTACGAGCGGTCATCACACACCAAGGCCGGCATGAAAACGGTCACTATGTCTGTTACCGAAAGCACCCCCTCGAGGCCGTGCCAACCGAAGAGGATGCTGGTGAGAAAAGCGGGCCATCCGTGGTCGGCCAAGCCGAAAAGGAAGGGGGCCAACAAAACTCGGAACAAGATAACGCGGGGGAATGTCCGAAGTGGTGGCGACTGAGCGATGAGGCCGTGCGGGAAGTAAGCGAAGAGGTGGTTTTGGCACAAGGTGGCGTTTTTATGCTCTTCTATGAGTGTGTGGACCCTAACTCGGTCCTTGTATCAAGTGACCAAGGTGGTACCCCTTTGGCCCTCGCCAACAACGATAAAGGCGGCGTGCCCGAGGAAGCCAAAGCAGGTGCAAAACCTGAAAGTTTTATGAGCAATAACCAGTCCCACGATAAGAATTCATACGAACTCAAGGCGTGCGAAAAGCCTGAGACGATAATGTCGCAGAGCTACGGCTCATCCGATTCCGCACTACACAAAACCTATGCTTCGTCCAGTCTCCTCCCTTTACTTGATGAGAACGAAGACGTCGAGCCTACGATACCTCTGCGCTGGCCTAATAGCTGAGCAGATGCTCTCATCGATAATGATAAGTATGCGAGCGTATATAAACATTGTGTTGCATTTGCATTTGCATAGCGATAGCGTTGGGTCAGGGAGTTGATTCTGATTTCAGTACGCAAATACTGCGTAAGCCCGTCTATTTAGAAATAGCGTGATACGCGGGGCTACATCACAAGACACTGCTATTCATTACTTCCTCAATAATTACCCCCTTTGCGTCACATCGAATGACGCAAATCCATGTAATGCTACGCAACAAGAAAGATACTTCTGTACTATTGAGCTCAATGCTCTTACTAGTTCCTTGTGACCGGCCTCGATCCACAAATGCCCCAGAAATACGACTCCCGCGGGAGGAGCAATGACCAGTTGAGTCTTCTTCAGACATATATCTCACACGTGGCAGTGTGTAGGCCGTACGAACACGGATGTGGCTTGATAAGCCGACATATTGATATTAGACCACACTCGGATGACGAAGTACACTCGATGCTATTTGAATTGATGAGAGTTAGCGCTTGGGTGTAGCTTGGGGCAAGATTGCGCTTTGCTGTTCAGGAATTCGGTGCTTCTGTACTACCTTGCAACGATGTTGGTGGCACGAAACTTGTATAGCAACGCTACTACAAGCAGTCTGGACGATTCATTTGCTACAGGTTTGTATTGGCAACGCAGCATTACATTCTCTTTGGAGAATCTCCTCAAGGTCGTCGTGGTTCGTACGCACAGTCCTTTGGATACTCCCCAGGTCGCATTTGTAACATGTACGAGGAAAGCTGGAGGATCTATTATCCTAGTAGCTAGTTGCTTATTCTTGCCCAGGGTACCAGTATATCAGATATTCTGGTGTTGCTCATTGAATAGGGCAAAGCAAAACCATTTACCATGTTCGTAGTCTTTCGGCAAGGAACTGCATGATAGGCAACATCTCCTCGCGATTCTTGGGCATGCCGTCATCAAATTTCCTCCATTTCACCTCACGGACGTCGACGAACTCTTTCTTCAAGGTTTCTAGCGCGTCGCTATCGATGGCTTCACTATTTCTCCCGTAGCAGATAAGGACTGGCGTCCGGGCTTTATCTCTAGCACTCAGAGTCGGTATCATGCTTGTCGGCAGCTGTCCACCAATGGACACGACGCCTTTGAAAGCATTTCTAGTCGCTTTATCCCCTTCCGTGACGTCTACGACCCTTTCGCTCGTCCTAAGCCTCGAAGACAGGCCGAGGGCTAGGGAGCCGCCCTGTCCAAAGCCGAAGAGAAGGATGTCGGCCAGTTCCCAGCCACAGGTGCCAACGAGAGTCTCCCTGATCAGCATCCCAAGCACCAACTCTTCGGCCTTGGAGAAACCCGGGTCCGGGTCCAGTTCACCAGAGGTAGGGGATATTGTCAGGTCGTCTCCCCAGTGGAAGTTCTTCGTAGGACCGCTAGACTCGGAGTCAGGCAACCCCAGGAGCGATGGCGGCAGCGGGGAGACACCGCGGACTGAGATGGCGAGAACACCTGGCAGGTTTAGATTCTTTGCAAAGGTGGCGAAGGATGCCTCGGAATCCCCAAGGCCGTGGAAGAGAATAAGGATAGATGTCGTTGTCTCTGGGACCTCCGGAAAGATCAGTGAGACATGAAGTGATGGTTGTAAGTGTGCAAAGTCTTCGGGTCTGGGAATTCGAGTCGGCATCGTGAAGGCCTTCTTGAATGTATTAACGTAGAGGTTTAAATCGGACCCAGCAGCTTATCCAAATCTTAAAATACTGAGAAAATCGTAGACGAATTACAGCTTACTCAAAAATTTTTTAAGGAATAGTTAATTTAAATTACATTTTTCCTTCGTTAGGAAAAGTGAAGCTCCTATGAATAGCGAAGGCATGATCTCATCAGCAAGGCCGTAGAAAGCTCGGCTGAGTGGACCTACCCGGTAGTGGTCTTCCTTATTATCTTTGACTGTGGTTCTGTTGGAGCTAGGCAGGCACTATTAACCAGCAACTAGGACCAACCCCCTGTCACTACAGGCAGTTCACTGCGATGCGACTGCTTGAACTGAGAGCTCGAAGGTGTCAGCTCCCACTCCATCCCACCCAACCCGTGGCTGGTTGCCAGCGGCTCCAAACCATTCCGGTTCAGAACAATGACAGCGCGGTTGGACCAATTTTGCAACGTCCCTGAAACACAAGAAAACCAATTATTACTTGCGGTCAACTCGTAGGCACAGATCGGAGATTAGCATTCGACAGCATTCCTCAGCCGCGCAGCCCTAATGCAATAGTGTGCGACGACAACGATAGCTCGATCGCTTTCCAAGCTCCGAAACCGAATGCATCGCCAGCGTGACCATGTCCAACAGGTTTGGCGGGTCATACCGCAATGGCAGCTACGGGAGGCAAGATGACGATGATGATTTCCCTTCTGCTTCCCAGCAGATGGGCTCTAGACGCCCGCTCTTAGATTCCGGCCGCTTTCCTTCGTCCGGCTCATCGACAAGACGTCCGCGAGGCAACGAAACCAATGCCGAGCGTCAGATCACTCAGGTTCTCGAACACATCAAGGCAGAATGGCCTGCCATGGTTCAAGATGATTGCATACCGGTGTCTCTAGCCCTACAGCTACTCGACAACAGCTCTGTAGGAAGAGCTCACGAATACCCCAACTTCAAGAAGACACATCAGTATCTGCAAAACTCGCTCAAAGCCATTGTCCATGAGCATCACCAGGGTTTCAACAGTTCCATAGGCACATTTCATAAAATTCAAGGCAGCATACAGGCATCGCAAAAGCGTGTGCGCGCTCTTAAGGAATCCCTCGCCGCTTCTAAGAACAGCCTTTGCACATCAGATCCCGACCTCAAAAAGCTGTACAAGTCATCGCAGATGTATGACGAGGTTCTACAGACGCTAAATGAGCTTGAGGATCTCCGCACTGTACCCGACCAACTCGAAGCCAGGATTTCAGAGAAGCGCTTTTTAACCGCCGTCGAGGTCTTACAAAATGCGTTGCGCAAACTACGGAAGCCCGAGCTGGATGATATTGGAGCTTTATCAGACCTCCGAAGTTATTTGGCAAACCAGGAGACGGCCCTGACGGATATTCTAGTCGAGGAACTGCACGAGCACCTCTATCTGAAGTCGCCTTACTGCCAGGAGCGTTGGCAGGGCCTGGCCAAAAGCCAGGGTGCCCATAGCCAGAATCATGGCGACTCGACTTCCATCGCCCCTTTCCATTTGATACTCGACACTCTGGATCTTGAACAACCTGTGACTGAAGACCCTTCGAAGAATCCGGAAGCAGATACATCCTGGTACATTGCTCTTCTCGCCGAGTCACTCAACAAGCTTGGGAGGTTGGAAAATGCTGTGGATATGCTAAACCAACGCCTTCCTGTCGAGCTCTTTTCTGTCGTCAACGAGACCATCAATGATGTGGATCAGAGACATCCCAGCTCCCTTCGAGGAGGCTCCAGCAATGCGCAAGGGCTTCATATATATAGCGCTAGGGAGACGCAGATGCGTGCAGATGTCATTTACGATCTATTATGGACCCTATACGGCAAGTTTGAAGCCATCGCCGAAGGGCATCGCGTATTCCATGAGACCGTCAAAGCCCTTGCGCGGCGGGAGGGTATGGGTAATAACTCACCTCTTCTCGGGAGTTTTAAGGAGCTATGGAATCTCTATCAGAACGAAATACGCTCACTTTTGCATAATTATGTGACTACAGACGCTGATATATACCAATCCGCATCATCCACTAGACACGGTATGGCTTTGAATGGGAGTATGGACCCGAAGGAGAGCCTATTTAAATTTTCCGAAGCTGATCAGAAGTCTGTCGACATGACCACTGAATACGAAGCCCTTGATAACATTATACAAAGCGCTGTGCCAGGCCTTACCTCCAACACCCGAAAGGCCCAAGCGTTGGATAAGAAAGCATCTTTGATCGGGAAGGAATCCCGCAAGAGCACTATGGGCGGAAACCTTGATAGTAGGAGTACACCGGGCTCGTATAAGTCTCTTGTAGAGCCGAGTGTTTTCAATATGAGCCTCCTCTTACCACCAACACTCGTCTTCATTCAGAGGCTGAAGGCTATTGTGCCCCCCGGTTCCGACCTAGCCGCCAGCGCGCTGACGTCTTTCCTCGATAACTTCCTGGTTAACGTCTTTCAGCCCCAGTTGGATGAGACCCTGGGCAAGCTTAGCGATAGTGTGCTGGGAGAAGTCGACTCATTCCAACAAGATCCAAGTTGGCGTATAGCTGCCCGCCGACCTGTTTTCAAAGGCACAACTGCATTTTTCGCCGTCGTTACAGCCTTCTGCCGTATGCTTGGCACCATTCCCCATGATCAAGCCCTCAGCACCCTTATCATCTCACAAATGCTGCGCTATTACGAGAGATGTTTCACATGGTTCAAGTCATTGGTTGCCAAGGCTCAGGACACGCCTACTACATCACAATCGCTGCGGTTTTCGGCAGAGTTGGCCACTACAGAGGGCGACATTCAAGAGACGATCCAGAAGCTCTGGACCTCGGATACTCTTGACCGCGATCTTATAGAAAAGGAAGTAGGGTTACTCATAATGCATACAAACGAGCACGCCCTCGACCCCAGCGACGTGATTCAAGACCGAGATGTGGTATCGTCCTTATGCCTTCTCTACACTAGTATGAAGTGGCTTTCGACAAAGATTGTCGGCTTAAGGCACATTACTCGCCACGACACAGATTCGTCTCAAGCTACAATGCCCAAGGACCAAAACCGACGGTGGACTCTGTTGAATGATCCCAACAAGGTTAACGGAGAGCAACAGGGACCCGTATATCTTCCTATGACCCAGGATACCGTTCAGTAAACACTTAATCCCCCCCCCCTTCGTGACGGTGGTGATGATAGCTGACCCCTCTTCTCAGATCCTTTGACCGAATTGTCTCTTCGTACGAAGAATTGGCGGGTACCGTGCTTCTCACACTTCACATGGAGATCCGTTGCCGTATTGTTCAGTCATTAAGCGTGGCATTGTCGCCCCAGACGGCACCCTACGTTCTGGATGATCGTGAAATCAAAGAGCCCGATCCACAGATTTTATCGTTAAATTCCGAGCTGATTGCTTACGACGAAACGGTCGTACGCTTCCTCCGCGATCGAGAAATCGCTTTCGTGCGGATAGGCCTCGGCCTGCTCATCAATTCATATCTCGTTTCCAACGCCTTGTCTACGCAGCCCATGAATATGCGCGGCTGCGAGCGCATGCAGCTCAACATCCTGGTGCTCCAGCAGAATCTGAAGAACATCGAGGCCGGCGTCGACCTCGCCAGGGCTTCCAATTACTACGGGTTATTCGAGGAAGGTCCCGATGCCATCGTGGATAAGGCGAAGTTAAATAAGGAGCGCGAAGCAGACCAGTCTCCCATTCCCGAGGCCGAAAACTTCAGTTACGATGAGCTCAAGGCGCTCATAGAACTATGCTATAGCGTACAGCTGGCGGATCCCGAAAGAGGAGTCAACGCGGCGGCTAAGAGACAGATGGGAGAGAAAATACAGGCATTGAGCGAATACATGTGGCAGACGTAAATGTACACTGTTTGTCTAACGAGTTGATCTGGTGATGAATCTAAAAATGTTTTACAGTGCGTCAACTGATCGATGTTGCGTTTGTGGGTTCTGAAACTTTCAGAGTCCATCTTCCTGTGGTGATGACATATTGCATACAAATGTTGAAGTGTTGGCGTGGAAACCTTGAAGACTGGAGGCTCTGGCATCCGAAAATGGAACCCCCTATACCATGTTCACCCTGCAGGACAGAAACCGTCACGTAACCCTTTGGGTTACGGTAGGCGCAGGCTCGGGTTAGGTCAATGGCGCAGGATACATCCAATCGGAGCCATGCATGCCAAATGCGAATGGCCTCACTCGAAGGTTTCATTGATGCAGTCGCCATTGAGCCCATGGAGTCTAATTACCATTGATCTGGAGCCACCTGACCTGCCCTCCTGTACAAGTAAACTCTGTAAGATTTCCTTCCTTTAGCTCCTTATCCGTAGAATTTCAGCAAATCGGTCAGTTAACTGCAGGGGCCTCGTTTCCTTCCAACTGACGCCCTTGCAACGCTGTTCCACCATTCTTGTTGCTTGACCGCCTATGAACCTAAGATGCCCAAGCCAAGTAAAGGGGAAATACCAGAAATCAACCTTCGTCTACTCAGGGTGGATGGACCTGCAGGGGGTTTAAGCAGGCTGTACGTGGGCACCTTGTCATATCATATCATGCATATACGGACAAGGTTACAATCGAACAAGGGACAGATGCCGCAAGGCCAGCTACTCTCCAAGTCACCTGCAAAGACCTGACCCAGCTCCCCACACACACATCCATAAGACATAAGAATCCTTCGTGAACTTTGCCGTCCTGCACCATACATAGGTTGGAGATAAAGGTCTCATTTCTATTGGTAGGAGTATGTGATAGAATGAATCTCTGAGCGACTTTCCGACAGCTTTTTACCCCGCTCGAGAGCCTCCGATTAAGGTGTAGCAACTTATAAGAACGAAGCCGGTCCCGCCACTCCCCATCGTGAATCTGCCCTTCATCACAGAATTGGATGGCTGGTTTGAAGTCTACTTAGTTAAAATTATTTTTTCTGGGCGAGAGTTGTTCAGCATACACAGCAGCACATCCGCAGCACAAATGTCACACTCAGGACGAGGAGGTGGTCATCATTATCAGTACCACTATGAGTGGCATCGCAATTACCACTGGCACGTGAGCGGTGGTGGAAACATGCGTAAGTCCCATTCGTCCTAGATTTTCAACTTGACTCTCATCGTAATTTATCAGGTGGCGGGCATATGGGACCGCCCCGAGGTGGCTATATGGGACCACCACACGGTGGCCATATGGGACCACCACGCGGTGGTTACCTTGGGCCACCAAGGGGCCATGGTCCCCCAAGAGGATATCATGGTGGACCGCCCCGACGCTAAGAGGCATGGTTAGTTCCTCCTGTGTTGAGTATGGGAGTATCTACTCGCCGTGACACACTCAAGGTGGTTGTAATGGATAGGGGCGCTCCCAATCTACCTCCCCCGACCATAGCCATTGACCCAACGCCCCGGTCAGAACCATTGCCAGCTGCTCATCATGCCCCTACGGCGACTCTCCGCCGTGGAACCCTCCTCCGTTTCATTCTTTCTCTCTTTAGCGGATCGGCATTAGTTTACTTTCTAGTTGCTTATGGCTTTTATAAGAACAGGAATGACTATTTATAAATCATGGTTCTTTATTTGCTAGGCGATATTCACCCTTTCCATAGTTTTATCCCTCCCTTTCCTTAATAGCAGCTCATTCATGTCTTACATTTTGATTAAGTATGAATAAACCTAATTGCCTGGCAAAGACTAAAGCTTACATTGCATAAAGCCCAACGCCGGGAGTCATCGTGACAGGTAGATTACGAGACCTTCCGGGCTTCCCAAATAATGCTACAATCCTACTGTCTCGGTCCATTTCTTGAAGCTGCGAAAGAAGTTTTATACAAGTTGGCATTGACATGTTAATATTGATTTATCTCTTCGCCATTCGTCCTAGCCGCCGCTATCCTCGATTCCTTTTGGTCGCCTTTGGCTTTATCGGATGGCATCATGTATGATGGACCAGGAGTCAATCAGTAGCTCAGAAGCGGCGATAGTGTCGAGATTGAAGCAAGGGCGTTTGGAAGTGTGACGATAGATATTTGAGCCGAGAAGATCTAGATAAAAAAGAGTAGATGGACAGTGTTGGAAATGGAGGTTACGTAGGGCACTCTACCCCTTCTATTTGTATATATGTGGACTTCCTGCGTAGTAACCTTCAGGGCTGTTCTTTATCCCTTTATCTTAAAACAATGCAACTCTATAGTTGACCTTTTGACAAGCAGTAAACCTGAGTCAAGCATGCTTTATACTTCAACGAAGCTCCTGAGAGGCCGCTTCTGGGGCAAATTACAGCACAGCTCCTTCATAATCAAACGTCTCGGCAGTACTGGGCTATTATACACCCTTTTCAGACCAACGAGGTTTTTATGGTGTGTCCCGTGGGGGCATAATTGGACAGGACCTCCTCTGCAGAGCCCATTTCCCACTTGCATAGTGTAAGATTACGCTCGCCTTTACGACCTGCTCTGGGAACGCCACAAACGCGACGTTTATATGCATGTAATCGGAGTGCAGTGAGGCATAGAGCTGGACTACAGAATCAGGCACAAGTTGCAGGGATGGATAGGAGAGAACAATATTATCGCTGTCTGTAATATGACCCAAACGTCCCATTGGGATTCTTTGGTGTGTATGATAGGCTCATAGAGTCAAAATGGCACCAAGCCAATATCGGTTGTTTGAGGCGAATCGCTTAGCCTACGACCTCACCGGCAAGAAGTCTGCTTTCAAGGTGCTTCCCGCCTGTATTCTTGTTGTCTCTAGTGCGATTAGCTGACTATTATAGTCTTATATGCCGGACTACAATACCTAGCTTTCTTAGCGGCGAATTTGTCTTCAAGGGTTTGTGCGGCCACTGGGAGTGGGAGCCATAATTCTTTTCTAATACCAGTTATACGTAGGTAATGACAAGCTAACGGGCTTCGCCCTCACGCTTGTGCGTGAACATCTGTACTGGGCATAATACCTATTACTTATCCAACACCTACTTGCCTACCTACACCACTCATAAGGACGCTTCTCACAGGGCCATTCGGGCCCAGTTCGAACCGCCCTCATGAGTTGGCGGGGGTTGGGGGGGCTGGTAGGTAGGGGCGACAGAGGTGATAGCACAGCCACACTCGCCACAGACCTATACCTTGCCAAGAAAGGCTCAATGTTCTCACTTTAAATCAATCGCACGACCTTAAACTTGGCTTAAAACAATAATAATTAGCATAGAATATATATAACTCTTCACATGACCTTTTTATATATCTATATACGTGCATCAAATTTCTGACAGGTAGTTGTAGAGCAATGCAGCAAAAGTCGAAAATTGCGGGGCAAATTAAGATGTCTGATTGGCCAGTTTGAAGTGTGGCAGTACTGTTGAAATAGAGACGACTTGATGATCGATAGACTGCTTCTCTTCTGATCCTCGTACTGCCTCACCAGTGCTCACGAAGAGCTACATCTACTGTAACAAAAGACCTCTGCAATGTTGAATGCACCATCTTGATCGCCACAGAAGGATGCATGTAGAACGCCACAACCTCGGGTCAGACATCAACTATCAGATAGGGGTAAAGACGCGCGCTAAGCAAGGCGCACTGAGTAGATTATACCAACACCTTTGACCACTATTCATCTAAGTCCCAGGACCAAGTAAAATACCATCAATATCCTACCTCTAAATTTCCTCACATTAACCTACGGGGATTTTAAGAAAAGCAGGCGAGGGTTGGGGAATCTACAAGATGATGCCGAAGAAGCCTCGGAGAAGTTGAGGGACGAGCTAAATGAGAAGTGGTCTGCAAATCATCGGTCTCCCGGCTGTCTCTCCCAATGTATTACCTGTCGAGCTGGCGACTCCACAAATAGCAATAGTGGTAGGATATCTTTATGGGGTGTGCACCTGGTAACGACAACTACTCGCATGGAGTCAAGCTAAGATGGGTCGTAGTCTTCTTCTCAACAGCGCTTTACGCCGTCCACAGATATACTCCTTATGATGTGGGAGGGATGAAACTGTATTGCTTCCGATGTGTTTATGCGAATTGTGGTAAGATACGTGATCCTAGATTGTTGAAGACTCGCAGCAGGGCTTTTGCCGACAAAGCATGTTGTGTTGAAAAATACACGTTCACTATCCGACTTCTATTCGGTATTCTCGCTAGGCAACGCCGAACGTGCTGTTTATTATATTAGAGTTCTGATTGAGGCAATATTTCCAAATCCTCGGGCTTCGTCCCATGCTTTTTGATCATGTGTCGCCTCCAGTTATCTTTTCTCGGGAAAGATTTTCCCCCTTTGTACCAAGGGCAGTCCGCCTCTGTGCAGTGATAGGCTTTCAGTTTGAGATGCCGGTCATTGATATGACGGTCAAGATGGGTTTTGGTTCCAAACTTCTTGTCACAACCCGCATACCCACATTCGTGGGTCCGGTTATGATATATCATGTGGTGATTTAACTTGTGTATTTGGTCGAACTGGCGTCCGCATTCTGGGCAGATCAGTGGTTCGACATTTGCTACTGGTTCAGGAACTGGTCCTTCTTTCGGAGTTCCTGGTGTGACGATAGATAAGTCATCTTCTGTAGGGTAAGATTTGATGAGACTGGAACCCCCAAGTTCCCTAACCTCTAGATCGTCACTCGACTGCCTCATTTGGATATCGTTGTCGTCAAAGAACTCCAATTCAGGCTCGCTTCCATTTAAAGAGTCATCTTCCTGTTCCTGATGAGCTTCAGTATCTTTGGGCTCCTCCTCGTCCTCTGCTTCGATGTTTGGAAGAGCAAATAGAGCTAATTCTATCTGGTGCCACCCCACATGACGTGCATATACCTTCACTGATTCTAAGCATTGCAGGCAGAAGGGGCATTGTGTATCCTGGGCCCAAGGTGCGGGTCTCTTACAAAGTTGCGCCAGTGTGTTGAGGTCACTGCCTGATGATAGGAGTGCATGAGATTCCTGTATGTGGCGTATTAGATGACTTGGCCTGGCAAAATTCTCTTCTCCACAAGGATAGGGGCACAGGAAGATAGTCCAATGACTCTGGCTCATGTGGTCTATCCATTCATGGCGATGTGCGTACTGCTTCTCAGGTGTTAAGCAACTCGGAGCAAGGCAGGTATAAGGTCGAAGGTCTGCGTAAACATGCTTCCTGCGAGCATCATAAGTAACCGCAACCGCAACCGTAACGGCATTTAGCATAATAATCTTGAAGAAACTTACTTCCATCCAGCCCTCGTACTAACTGATATTATCATGAAGCAGTATGGGCATTCAAACGGGCCTTCATTCGCCTGTTTCGGCAAAGGGGGCACTTTCAATCGTCCTGAATCAGCTATCGATGTTCCGAAAGAGGTCGTGGTAGCACCGGTGTCTGATTTTTCGTCCTCGTTCAGTCGAGAGAAAGTTGGCTGGCCCCCAGCGTTGGTCTTTAGATCATTTCGAATAGAGGAGGCCACCGTGCTCTGGTAGTCATGATGTGGCATGTTTGGTTCGTCAAGACCCCAGCTAAGCATTTGGTGATGGTGCTCGCGGTACTTGAAGTATTGCCGTCTTTGGGATATTGCGTTACCTAGCCGTTTCGTCAAGCTGATATCTAATCCGGGGAACTTGGCTTGAACATGTGCGACGTCAAAATCCTCGAAATAACACGTATCGGTGAATTTCGAAGACATGAAACGATCATGGGGAGCTGGGTTACGTATAGAAATGGACAGTCGTAACAGGCAGCAGATGATATCATTAATTTCTGCGGTTATCTCTACCAGCTCTGAATGTTCGTCGAGCTGATCGTGCAGTGGTAGAAGCCCTTGGTTCTGGACATCCTGCAGCCTAACTGTTCCCAAGCCAATTGTCGGCATTATACCGCCCTTCGTAAATGATGGGACTTCCAATGTCGTCAGTTACCTATCCATGGAGTATAATACTCTAGCTATTATGCCAAATATTAGGCTTCTTCATACCTTCATGGAGGGTAGTTTCCAAGTCACCCAGTAGCCTGAGAACCAAGTCCCGCAAGTGCGATGCGTCTCTGAGACGATAATCAAGGGAACTTCTTCCATTTCGGTGTGCTCCTATATTACCGGTCCAGAGCTTTAGTCTTGCGAACTCCTCAGCGAGGGGCCCATATGTCTCATCGCGGTCCTGGCGGAAGGAATCCAGAACGGCTTTAAAGACCTGCAAACATTGTGAGACGCGGCTAGATATTAGTACTGTCATTGAAGGTATCTGGCTATGTGGCCGAAAAATTTGAGATACCAGATACGAACACAATATTTTAAAACTAATGGTGGACTCTAATTCTTTGTACAAACCACCACACCAGAAAGAGGGGTGATGAGAAACCATGACAAGGCTTACATGCAAATGTAGGCCATTTACCCCTCTTCTGTGTAAGCATGAACTATTAGTGGATACTGGCCACTGCGTGTGTAGCACGCAGTTGAATCGTGGCTATTACTGGCTTACTGGGGAAATTTGAGGTACGATTTGCTCTAGAAGGATTCAAAGCCCCCAAACTATAACCAAGCACCGTTCAGCTCCCCACGCAATAGCCACCGTTCTCTACCACTCACCTCCGGAATGTCAGGCATTGAAATTATCGGAATCGTGTTAGGCACGATTCCACTTGTTATTTCTGCTCTTGAGCACTATCAGGATACTCGTCAAGTTGTATCCACCTGGCGTAGACATGTGAGAGTGACGCAAAGTCTGATGCGAAACCTCCAAACAGAGCATGGAAAGCTATACAACACTTGCGAAACTCTTCTTGGGGGCATCGTGCCATCGACCATGTTGCTTCCAATGCTCAAGGAGCCTTTTGGATCACTCTGGCAAAATGACGACGTGAGAGAGCGGATTGAGCAAAGGCTTGACCACATGTATTATGTTTTCGCAGAGAATGTTAAGGATATGCTCGCCACTATAGAACAACTGAAGTCGAATTTGGGAATTGATGCTCATGCGAAGGTCAGTGATTATCTGCTGTCTAGTCCTTCGTCTCTAACACAGTGAATTATCTCATAACAGATGGATTCCTTCACAGGGTCGTCTATTAAGCGAAATCTCATAAAGGCATCTCTCGTGATCAACCGTTCCTCGTATGAAGAGGCACTTCAGAAATTGATATCTCAAAACCAGACTCTCGAAACTATCGTTGTCGGGAGTCTACGACTCGAGCCAAGCCGCCGAAAGCGATCACAGGCGATATTTTTTGTTTTGTTTCAACGCATCCTGAGTAGTCTTTACCGGGCTTTACAATACAGTCTTCGCGAGGCTTGCACCCAGAATCATGGGGCACAGTTACAACTTTCCACCCCTTGTCCTGCTATCCGAAGCGACGATGAGACGAGCATCATTAGGGGGATGAACTTTTGTGTGATACTTTCGCACTTCTCACCCGAGCTTTCAGGTGCTTGTTACCAGGATTCCACTTGGACAGGAATTAGATTGCAAGTTGCCGCTCTTCATGACGCTCTAAAGCGCACCATCTCTCGCACTGGTGGTGTACCAGCCGGTGGGAAACCAGTTAAGCGAGTAAAGTTCGCGGATCCTAGTAACGACAACACCAGCCACTCGAATCCCATTGACCTAACACCGCTTGCCGTAGGATCACGACCCAGTATAGGCAGGCTATGCGGCGCAGTCCCAACGACTAATGGTGACCCGAACCTGCAGCAATGTGTCATGGATCCATCAGATTCAAAATATGGTCGGTTTGACGTACACCCACTTCAAGACAACTGTATTCCCACAGGCCTCTCTTTCATGTCTATTCGCGACGCTATGGAGCGGGCACAGTGCCGGCCGTCACTGCCTCAGAAGCTTACACTTGCTTCAGAAATTGCCTTGGGCATCTTACAATTGCATAATACACCGTGGCTGTCAAAGGGTTTGACCAACAGGGACATATATCTTGCTCTGCGGCACGGCGTGGTCGATTTTGAACATGGATTTGTGAATAGAACGCTGCCCAACGATACCCAAACAACTGGATTGCAGCGTAAGGGCAGCGATAACGAGCTCATGTGGGCTTTACTTTTACTCTTAATTGAGGTAATTCTTTGGAGGCCGGTGGAGCATGTCCTCTTTGGTGTTCGAATCGACCAAGGCCTCACATTGCCGCCAGACCCTAGCAAACTATTTGACTATACAACGGAAGGAGGATATGCAAGAGTACAGGCGGTACTTGACAAAGTTACCATGGCGGGCGACACAGAATACCGCGGTGCGGTAGAGTGCTGTCTCAAGCTTGCATTTGGGTATCCGAACCTCGACTTAGATAGGGAAGAGTTTCGACAGCAGATCTATGGTAACGTTGTTATGCCCATCGGAGAAAGCGCAAAAAGTGCTCAAACTCTTATTATAACAACAGGCGGATCAGGCTGCACGTATTACTGAGGTAGCAAGTTGGGAAGTTCTGATAAAGACTAGATCTAGTAAAGTGGTAACGTAGAAGGTGATCCAGATGCCAATTATAGCAGCGATCAGCGGGCCTATATTGAGATAATTAAAGCCACATTAAATTGTATAATTATAGATTGTTGAAGCTATATGTTTTAACAGGAAACTGTTGTAAAGGAGAGCGTATTATAAAGGCTTTTTTATATTCTGACTCCTCGATCCTACGTTGCACGGGCTAGACGGGCCTTGACGAAACCGTGGCTGCTCAACTGTTCTACGAAGTTAGGTAGGTGGCACAACGCGATCACCACCATCAATACTCGATAATAGTACGTGAGTTGTCGGTAAAGGGGGAGACCCCTGCCTCGGTGCCTCCTGACTGGCGTATCATGTGGAGGCGTGGTTGATCTGGCCAAAGGCATTCTACACTTTTGTGATGCTGCGGGGTCTGGTATAAACCATCTTAATTCATCGAGCTACTAGAATAAGTTTGAAGAGACCGTTGTATGTATATTTGAGACCTTGAATAAGGACCAAACCAAAAGAGGGAACTACAGTTGGTCACCGACCTGAGCGTGTCAAATCGTTTCAATCCTATATTATGTCGTATGGGACGTAAATGCGTACCCATCTACAAGTATATTTGGCATTAGACTCTTTAATGTTTGCATACAAGAATCTAATGTTAGCAAGGCCTGAAGAACACAAGGCTTTCCTTGTGTGATTGAATGCAATGAGCGGGGAAATGTACGTGTTATTCTGCACAATAATTAAATGATCTGGGCAAGATTAATCCCCTCAAAGGAGCGACCTTTCGACTGATACGCCGCGTCCGAGAGAGGGAAGAGAATTTGTCGAGCTCTGTAAGTGATAGAAACCTGGATGGGAATGTCAATACACGCCAACACTTGTTAAGTTATGATATCAAAATAATACTCACCATATTCGTGATGGACGTCTTTCCATGATTTATCAATTCTCAGCCCTGCACTCCTAGCGATGGAGCCCATCTGCGTCTCGCTCCATTTCCCAGACATGAAATAATGGATCATCTCGTCTTTCTTCACTGCAATGCTTAAATCACCGATCTCGAGTCGCACATCTCTCCTGGGCGCGTAGTAGTATCGAAGCTCATTTTCCTCCTTGTTCCACTCGGGAATGGCGGCCCACTCCTCTTCTTTGAATGTCACTGGCCCCAGGAGTCTGTTGGCATGGTGAAGGCCATGAAAGAAAAACATTTTGGAAGGCCCGTGCGCAGGATCGTACGCCCTGCGTATTCGATGCTCCATCTGACAACCGTCTGCGGAGATGAGAAAGTTGCAATCGACGCTCGTCTTCGCACAAGCTGCCCGCAGCCGCCCCATCAAGCTGCTTGCGTCGTCTTGGGTCATGTTTGCAACGCTGTTCCCTAGCCATAGAAATGTCACCGTGGATACGGGCAGAGGGGGGGAATCAGCCAGCCACTCGGCGCAATCACTATACGTGCCGCATAGTCCAGCGATTCGAACATGAGGGGATGCAGCGAACTGCTTGTGGAGGTCGCACAGGTTTGCGTAAAGAGCATCATGCGACACATCCAGCGCGTAGTACAGCACATGCCGGTGTTTCTTTTCCATATTAGAAAGTAGCCATGCAGTCTTACTCAGGTTTCTGTGATTAGTTAGACGTCAGTCAGTCAGGGCGTTATGTCTGTAATAAATGATAGGACAGATCAAGGCATATGTACCCGCAGCCTAATTCAATAATGGCAGACTGTGTTGGAAGTTGACCAGCCATGTCAGCTGCGTATTTGCGTAGAATATCCCACTCGCAGCGCTTTGGATAATACGCTGGATCGTTCGTCCAAGTCTCGAAGTTTCTAAGCCCTTGGTCGTCCCAAAGAAGGAGCGAAGGCATCGTCTTCGGAGTACTCTGAAGACCGGCGATGATACATTTCTTCAAATCTGGCGAATCTGACCGTTGGATGTTATGGAGTGGGACCTTTGACGAAGACTGGTCGTCGAGAGCCATGCTATACCTAGTAGTTCCAATGTTGATGCTCCCAGACTTTCGACGTGATTTTCAAGGTTGCGCTGCGTTCTCGCGTGACGAACGGGCATCAAGAGAATATTACGACTGAAGCATGTTCGACAATATACATGCTCAAGTACAACTTAAGTTTGCATCCGATGTATGCTGGAATATGTGGGATTTGAATTGCATGAATAATGTAGATTATGCATACACTAATTAGTTGTCGATACGGGTAATCACTCGGAAGCCGGTGAGAAGTGAAAGGACATGGTAGTATGCAGTTTTTTCCTCCCTTAACCCTGATGGGATGGGAACCGGCTATCTGCCCCTCAAAATACGACTCCTTACTGGCAATTGCATTCTCGCTATGCCATTGAGGGCTTGGAATTCACTTCAATATATTTTAATTGACCCCATTTCGCACATGGGTGGATGGTTTCTGTGCGCCCGAAGTCGTATTAAATAATTAGCGGTTACATGCAGACAGTCGCCCAAAGCGCCGCACTACCTACTGTCCTGATGTGTGCCTAGAGATAGAACCCTTGCCGATCTATCCGAATCTTTATTTCTATTGACGTCATGGGCGTTTCCGTGGGGTAGTTACTTCGACGAGGTGCGTCCGTGATGTAGTTCTAATGCTGTTCGCCGAAGAGCCGGGTTGACCCCGGAGGTCTGTGGGTGTGTCTTGCTCCGGCCTTTGTAACCATCCCACCCATCTAGAAAGTGCCAAGCGGCAAACATCGATTTGAACGAGCTGAACTACCAATCATATTTCAGCTCAAGTTCTCTCGATGGAAAGACGATACATCATACTGTTGATATGCACCCGGAACTGCTTGCTGCAACATGGCCATTCAGTCTAATCGTAACTGAATTAGGCAAGCTACAAGTGCAGGCTTTATGTCGTAGAGGTGAAGACGACCTCAATATTCACACATAGAGATACCACAATGTGATTGAGAGTTTGAAAGCAGAGATGCCAAGGAAAGAATGTATTTCTAAAACAATCTGTAGATCTGGAGCACTTGGCATGCTCGTACAAATTTGCCGTCCCGATGCCCTAGACTGATATCCCACTCACCCCACTCCAAATCTCCACGACAAGCCTGACTGCTTACGAGCAAGGTGCATTCGAATGCAGTCTGCAGGAAGCTGGTGAAGCCTCTACGATGCGCTGTCCAAAATGTGGTTTTGGAGGTGCAAGGTGTCGAAATAGGCCTTGAACTCACTGATCTTCCCGTCATCTGTGAAACGCATCAAGATCACACACTCGTGGGACCATGGATTGCCTGCCAGTGCGATAGAGTTAGCGACCTGAGCTCATTACGCGCAAGGTTCCATGTCTTACCCTTAAGTGAGGTGGCATTGCTTTTGAATTCCACTGCTGCCCAGGGATTCTCTCCACCGCCAATCACACGGACAACTTTCAACTTGGCTGGCTTGCTCTCGTCAATTAACCCGAGGATGCTGGGAGTGAGGTGTCCCGCGAGGTACTCCTTAGCAGCAGCAAGGCCTGTAGAGCTATGGGCAAGATCAAACTCCTGCCCCACGACGCTGAACTTGAAGTCTTCGGTGCAAAGACTCAGGACAGCTCCGGGTTCCCTTTTCTCCCTTAGAAGAACGGAATCTCCGCCCGGAAGGCGGGCATTAATAATCTCGAGGATCTCTTCAGCAGAGGGAGCCATGATCGCAATAGTTGGTTGATCTTGGACTAATACTCGCAGAGAGTGTGAGATGCAGGTTGGGGAAGGAGTTGAAACGAGAAGATGGATGGTTGAAGATGTAGAGATTGAGAAAGCTGGCGAGACATACAGAGGTTGTGGAATGCCTTTAAATCCTCTAGACGACGACCTGGTGCTGTGACTGACCACGCAAACCATCATTTCTCACGCCTCGGAGACTGGGCCAACACAAAGCAGGGAGTGACACCCGTTCCTACGGATCATGTCATGATTTTGCCATTGCCGGGTTACCGGTCAAGCTAACTTGCAGGATATTAATTGATCTCCATCGACTTCATGATAATGCCCGAGCCCATATTTGGGAATTGTTGACATTGTTTAATCTAGTTCGGTCCTTGTCTGCTTACCGGAACTTTGAAAAGGGGATTCGGCGTGCAAGACTGAACGTTCCACAACCGAGCTGCAGAGGGCACATGATACACCTGTTGACAACTCATTGGCACAGACAATAACAATGGAGGGTGGAGAGTGTATATCTGTCTGTCTCGATCATGATCGTCGGGATCTGGACTTCATGATTATTTTGGCGTGGCGTGTCTTAGGCTGAACGAGAACCGCCACATACAATTCTGCAATCCAAAATTATCAGCACAGAGAGTTAGGATGCTAGGTAGAACGAGTTGCAATGAGATACAAATCTAGTAAGCACCGATGAAGGTGCTTTAATAAAGTCTAAGCCTATGATTGGAGTGTTTGTGAAGAGCAAATTGAGATCCCCTGCTCACCATCACGCCATCATTATACGTTGCCATCAATAGAACTACATCGACACCCATCAAATAAGGATTAGTCAACAGAATCAGGCAATAAAATCTGCTGGAGATGTTTGTCCCTATCGAGGAATATGTGAGGGATCGCTCACATAGGCGCTCCATCCACTCAAGATACCGACTTGGGACATTGACCCCGAAGCTGCTCACGACCGGCCTGATGCACATATGATTGTCTAGTTGGAAGCAAAGAATAGGCACTTAATCAGCCGGGTTACTCTTGTAGACGATCTCCCAATTGACCCGGAGTTAGGGCTCCTTAGGTTTTTCTGATCTTACTTAATAGACCTGTGTTGCACAATCACACGACGCTTTCGTCGACGTCCCCTATACTGTTATCTCTCAATAAGAAATATCGAGTAAGATGAAGAACAAAGAACTTCCTTGCGGTAATGAGGCGATTGCCTTGGTGGGTTCCAGCATTCGTTTCCCGGGACCAGCAACAACTCCCTCAAAACTATGGGAGCTGTTGTGCCAGCCCCGGGATATCTTGGAGGACTTTCCCCCCAGTAGAATGAATCTGGAAAGTTACTATCATCCAAACGGAGAGCACCATGGTACTAGCAATGTACAGAAATCGTACCTACTGTCGCAAGACTATCGACTTTTTGATGCGGCGTTCTTCAACACAACTGGGTTGGAGGCCGAGACTATGGATCCCCAACAGCGCATTCTGCTCGAGGTGGTTTATGAGGCAATGGAGTCTGCGGGCATAACACTCGAGGCGGTTCGAGGCTCTCAGACATCGGTGTATGTGGGTGTCATGTCATCGGATAGCTCTAACATTCAGCTTGGAGACTGGGACACCATGTCCAGACACGCAGTGACAGGATCCGCGAACAGTATCCTCTCGAATCGGATTTCTTATTTCTTTGACTTGAAAGTACGTAATATGCTATCGACAACAACGGGTCCCCTTTGAGCTAACTCAAGAGAATTAAAGGGACCGTCAATGACGATTGATACAGCTTGTTCATCAAGCCTCGTTGGTGTCCATCAAGCAGTCCAGAGCCTGCGCAGCGGCGAATCGGGATCGGCCGTCGTCGCTGGGGCCAACCTAATCCTTACCCCTGAGGCCTACATCGCCGAATCTAAACTCCACATGCTCTCCCCCGATTCAAGGTCGCGCATGTGGGATATTGACGCCAATGGCTACGCAAGAGGTGAAGGGTTTGCAGCAGTGATTCTCAAAACACTGAGCCAAGCCTTGAAGGACGGCGACCATATCGAGTGTATCATCCGTGAGACTGGGGTCGGCTCAGATGGCCGCACACCGGGGATCACCATGCCTAGTGCGTCGTCCCAGGAGTCGCTGATACGCGAGACTTACCGCCGGGCTGGACTTGATTGCCGCTTGAAGTCCGAGAGGTGCCAGTATCTCGAGGCTCATGGGACGGGGACACCAACAGGTGACCCCATCGAGGCCGAGGCCATTAGGAATGCCTTTTTTCCCGATGCCGGCAGCGAAGAAGCTATTGATCTGTCCGGGCAAAAGGAGAAGCTGTTCGTAGGGTCTATCAAAACCGTTATCGGCCACCTTGAAGGCTGCGCTGGGCTTGCCGGTCTCCTGAAGGCCTCTCTTGCTGTGCAGCACGGCATTATACCGCCCAACATGCACTTTAACACTATTAGTCCTGCTGTTGAGCCCTTCTACACGCATCTGGAGGTCCCCGTCGAAGCTCAGCCCTGGCCAGATGCAGGCGCTGATAGTCCCAGGCGGGCTAGTGTGAATACCTTTGGGTTTGGGGGCACAAAGTGAGTCCTTGCCTTCACCTCAAGATTTTCTCTCACGCGTCATGACGCTTATTCAAATGTATCTAGTGCGCATGCTATTATAGAAAGCTATATTTCGGAGTCGCGACCTCTCGAGCGTCGGAAGACTCAGGATGCTGGTTTTCTCGGACCACTGATCATTTCTGCTCACTCACCATCTTCTCTCGCCTCATCCATCGAATTGCTGCGCGACTATATCAAAGCAAATGGTTCTATCAACCTCGAGGATCTATCATGGACCCTGCAATCGCGCCGGACCGTATTTTCCTTCCGAGCGGCCTTCACAGGAGTAACAACCAACCGCTTGCTGGCTTCCATGAACGAGGAGGCACAGAGACTGAGAGATGCGCCATCCAGCACTACTGGTATACGATCGCGCTGGGTCAGCTCTGAGACGGATCGCAGGATCCTTGGCATCTTCACAGGCCAGGGAGCGCAATGGGCACAGATGGGACGGGAATTGCTTTTAGCCTCTACCGTGTTTAGAAATGCCATTGAGCATTGTGAACATTCTCTAGCGAGTCTGCCGGATCCTCCTTCATGGTCTTTAAGGGATGAAATCATGGCTGATGCTTCATCCACCCGCGTTTATCAATCTGAGATCGCGCAGCCGCTCTGTACAGCTATACAGATTGCTTTGATTGATCTTCTACAATGTGCCGGCATATCGTTTAACACGGTCGTGGGTCACTCCTCAGGAGAGATAGCTGCAGCATACGCGGCTGGCGTCCTGTCCTCCTCCTGCGCAATCCGTATAGCTTACTATCGGGGCTACCATACCATTTCAAGTCGCAGTCTAGGATCGATGATGGCTGTGAATAATATGTCTCTCAGCGATGCTTTATCTTTCTGTCAGACAGAACAGTTCACCGGTCGTCTTTGTGTAGCAGCCAGCAATTCGCCAACCAGCGTCACCCTGTCTGGGGACACGGACGCAATACAGGAAGCTTACGAAGCTTTGAAAACGAAATCTTCCGTGAAACTTTTGAAAGTTGATAAAGCATATCACTCTCACCACATGCAGTTGTGTGTCGAGCCTTATTTGCGATCGCTTCAAGCGTGCAACATTCAACTCCAGCCCAGGAAGGATTCATGCGTTTGGATTTCCACCGTCATTGGAGATCAAATCCTCAATCTAGAGCCTTTAAAAGATGTATATTGGACGGACAACCTCGTCAGGCCAGTTCTTTTTTCTAAAGCTATTGAGCTCACAATGCATGACATTGTCCCATTCGATATCGCTCTAGAAGTTGGACCTCACCCTGTCTTGAGAGGTCCAGTTACTCAGACGATCAAATCTACCCTGGGAACTACCATTCCCTACTGTGGGCTACTGAGACGAGAAGAGAATGACGTCGAGGTCGTTTCCGGAGCTCTTGGCTATATCTGGAAGACCTTCGGGCGGTCAGTGGCAATGGACTTCGATGGGTACAGGAACGCTTTCAGACATTCAAACGGCGTGCTGCAGCCCGTTCCTCTAAAAGATCTGCCCTCTTACCAATGGGACCATGAACGCGTGTACTGGAAGGAGTCACGCCTTTCTAGAAATACTCGCTTTCGCAGCGATCAGCAACATGAGCTGCTTGGCCGACGACGCCCAGATGACTATCGCCGTGAGATGCGTTGGCGAAATATCATCCACCTGGGTGAGATCTCATGGCTTCTTGGCCACCGAATTCAGGGCCAGTTCGTGTTTCCTGGTGCAGCGTATCTTACTATGGCGCTGGAAGCTTCAAAGTCCCTCTTTCAAGGCCGCTCCGTCAAACTGATCGAGCTACGTGATGTTAGCATAGCACAAGCTATGATGCTAACCGAAGACTCGGCGGGCATTGAAACAGTTTTTACCCTTCGAGTCCGAGAGGAAAAGGGTGACACACTCACAGCCGAGTTCATGTGCTCTTCGTCCCCTGCGACCGCGAAGACCGACCCAGAGCTGAATTGTAGTGGGACTCTGATCTTGTTTTTTGGAGATCCATCTGTCCAGACATTGCCGAAAAGGCGCACTTTTGGTCGCTCTATGCTATCGATTGACGTTGACCGATTTTACCGCTCCCTTTCTGAGCTCGGTTATGACTACAGCGGAGTATTCCGAGGCTTGACAGCAATACATCGGACAACGAATACGGCTGCTACATCAGCATCCTGGTGTGCAGCTGATATGAACCCGAGTTTTATCGTGCATCCTGCCATGATAGATGCAGGATTTCAATCAATGTTTGCAAGCGCAGGTTCTGTTACTACCCCCCGGAGCCTCTTCTTCCCTGTAAGTGTGCGGAGAATGCGTGTTAACATCACTCCGGCTCATGCTTCATTGCATGAGCACGTCAATGCAACCATCGACACTCATATAACAAACATTAGCCTAGCCTCTCGAGATTCTCCACCTTCAGTGTGTGCAGACATTGATATGTCCAGTGAAGAGTGCCGATTAGAAGTCCAGGTCGAGGGCTTGTCTATGGAGATGATCCGGGATGCAAATCCAGGGAACGATAGACTTCTATTCTCTCAAACAATCTGGGAAGTTGATATCTCCTGCGGTATTGCACCTAAAGAGGAGAGCAATGAAGTATCCTCACTTGAGAATTCAGAGCTACCGGAACTACTTGAACGGTTATCGCATGTCTACCTAAAGGAATTATCGGAGAGAACCCCGAGGGAGGAGATCCCACACTTTGAGTGGTATCACCGTCGACTCTTTGAGTACATCGATTCTGTTCTGTCAATGATCTCTCTTGGCGAACATCCTATCATTAGGAAAGAATGGGAGAGCGATACCCGTGACGAAGTACTTCAGATGATTGAGCAATTCCCTGAGACTGTAGACTTACAATCCGCAAATGCAGTGGCGGAGAGTTTCCCCGTGGTTTTGAAAGGGGAGATGACAATGCTGGAAGTCTTGACGAAAGATGGCTTGCTGACCCGCCTCTACGACAACGCACTCGGCTTGCCTCCTTCGTACAGCAACTTGGCTCGCATGGCGAAACAGATATCTCACCGGTATCCGCAGCTAAGAATATTGGAAATTGGAGCTGGAACTGGGGCAACTACGTCTCGAATACTCGACAGTATAGATGGCGCTTTTTCTTCTTATGTGTACACCGATATCTCCAGTGGATTTTTCGAGAAGGCCAGAGAGCGTTTCTCGAAATATTCGAAGAAAATGGTGTTCAGGACGTTCAACGTTGAAAACGATCCTGTAGATCAAGGCTTCACTGCTCATTCGTTCGATATTGTGATTGCGTCTGGCGTCCTTCATGCTACGAGAGTGCTGAGGCACACTATGGAAAATGTGAGACGCCTTCTCAAGCCTGGTGGATATCTTCTCCTCTTAGAGCCCACGGGTCGCTCTCTACGCGCTGCTTATGTTATGGGTGGCTTGCCGGGCTGGTGGCTCGGAGGCGATGATGGTCGCCGACTCTTCCCCGGCATCCCGGCCCTAGAATGGGATACCCTCCTACGGGACGCTGGGTTTTCTGGGACCGACATTCTTTTACATGATACCGATGATCCCGCCAAGCATATGTACTCTACTATACTTAGTCAGGCGATCACTCAAAACGTGAATATGGTACGACAGCCGTTGCTTTTCCCTGAGCTGTTTCCACAGATTGACCAGCTTCTGATTATTGGTGGGAAAACAACCGAGGTAGCAGAGCTGATTCGTGGCGTCCGTGAAATGTTGCCAATGTGGGAGAGCCAGACAATGGTGACAAATGATCTCGAGTCACTCGATGCGGTCGAGATTTCGATGACGGCTGATGTTCTCTGTCTGACCGAGCTTGATAAGCCGGTGTTTGAGTCCATAACAAGCCGAACATTTCTAGGAATGCAGAAGCTATTCAACAAGGCAAAACGGGTCCTTTGGGTTACTCGGAACTGTGGAAGAGGAAATGCTCACTCTAACATGATGTTTGGGGTGGCACGGGTCCTGCTGAATGAGATGCCTCACATGGACCTGCAGATGCTGGATGTCAACGGGGAGCAGACCCCAGCGGTGAATGCTGCACAGCTGACTACAAATTTTCTACGACTGGTGATGAAGGATTTGTTAGACCCCGAGGTCTTGTGGGCTACGGAACCTGAGCTAGCCTTAGAAGAAGGGACGCTGATGATTCCTCGTATACTCCCGGACAAGGAGCTAAACGAGAAATTAAACTCAGTACGAAGGCCCATTCTCAAAGATGTGCCGGCAATTACATCTGCAGTACATATTGACCGTAACGGGGACTCTTACTGCTTGAGGCAGGAGAACGGGGTCAGTACCTTCAGCCCACAACCCACGGGGTGCTTGGCTGTTCGCGTTAGATATTCGTTACTATGCGCTATTAGAGTTGCAGCGAATGCCCGTCTGTACCTCTGTCTTGGTTCAGTCATTAACACAAGGCAGAGAGTCATTTCATTTTCAAAAACGAATTCGTCCATTATCGAAGCTCCTGTGGACTGGATGTGCCCATGCGGAGTTCCCGAGGGTGAGGAATACGACCACCTTCGAACGGTCGCGGCTCGGCTCGTAGCACAGAATCTCATTTCTTCGGTGCCTAGAGACTCGGTGATTCTTCTGCATCAGCCCCCGGGTTTCTTTGCCGATATCGTAGCTCAGACTACATGCCAAGCAGGTATCCGAGTTGTGTGCACCACGCCCCATCCGACAACCTCTTGTAATAACCTATGGACCTATATTCACCCACTCGCAACTAACCGCGAAATCAAGAACCTTCTACCCGAGAATATCATGAGATTTGTTGACTGGTCGAGAAGCCAGGGTGGTGTTAATCCCATCGTCGCCTGTTTACCTAGCTTTTGCATCACACAGGACTCCGTGCAGTTCATCGGAGGAGAAGTAGCGGCCCAGACGACAGTTTCCGCATCGATTCTACAGCAGAACCTTGAAATAGCTATTTCATGCTCATATGTGGGTCATATCGCAGAACGGGAGTCAGAAATGGCAGATAGGATCCTGGCTGGGGACTTGTCAACCGTTGCCGTACAGAATTCCTCGTTCTGTGTCGTCGACTGGACTCGGGAAGAGACTCATTCGGTAATCGTCCACCCACTGAAGCCAAGCTATTACTTATCCCACGATAAAACCTATCTATTGGTTGGTTTGACAGGGGATCTTGGACAATCCCTTTGCCGCTGGATGATCGTTAATGGCGCTCGGAACCTGGTATTGACAAGCCGACATGCTAACATAGACTCGGAGTGGCTCGGGGAGATGCAGGGCATGGGTGCCAGAATCAGAGTCTCCCAGATGGATATCGCGAGCAAGCAAGGGCTGTTATCTGTCTGCTCCGAAATCTCCAGCCACATGCCACCTATCGCTGGGGTGGTTAATGGAGCAATGGTTCTTTCCGATTCGATATTTGTTGACATGACCTTCGACTCGCTAATCAACGTCTTAAGACCGAAAGTCGATGGCACGATAAACCTTGATGAGGTCTTTCGGGAGAAGGACCTCGATTTCTTTATCTTACTCTCATCCGTCTCTGCTGCTGCCGGGTACCGCGGCCAGTCCAATTATGCCGCCGCCAATATGTTTATGGTGGGCCTGGCGCGCCAGAGAAAATGCCGAGGTCTTGCAGCATCGGTGATCGATATTGGCATGCTTACAGAGATCGGCTATGTTCATCGTGCTGGCCCAGCCCTGGAGGAGTACCTACGCAGAATGAATCACTGCTTACCGATTACCGAACCAGAGTTTCACACCATGTTTCTGGAGGCTATCCAAGCGGGACGACCCGACTCTGGGCACCAACCAGAAATAATCACAGGCCTGGAAAGCGTTGCTGGCTCCATAAATGCAGATCACAGACCGACGTGGTATTACAATCCAAGGTTCTCGCATTTCATCCTCGAAGATGATGACGTGTCAGAGCAACAAGGCGGAGCTAATGTCGTTCACATGGGCAAGCAGCTTGCCGACGCGGCAAATTCGGCAGATGCTGTCAGAATACTTCAAGAAGGGTTTTCCTTAAGGCTGGCTAGGATCTTACAGCTGAGTACCGAAAATATCGATGAACATGCCTCCCTGGTTCATCTAGGAGTTGACTCCCTCATCGCTATTGAGATCAGATCTTGGTTTATCATGGAAGTCAAAGTCGATGTGCCAGTTCTGAAACTACTGAGTGGCGATACTATTATCGAACTATGCCGTTTTGTTGTTGCGAAACTCTCTATACCCGACCTGGGAAATACTAGTAAGTTCAAATCGTGGAACAGCGGGGGCTCGATACGAGTACTAAGCCTTGATAAAGATGTCCACCCTACAAGTTCCATAGATAACAACCGTGTCATGGACCGTACCTCTTCCCAAGATGTTAACTCGAAGAATGACTTGTCTCTTCGCTCGGCGTCCTTGGCGAGCCAGTCGCAACCCAGAGATTATGTAACCCTACCGTCTATTTTACCCCCATCTTAGGTTTTGTGTACAACTTTCGGCTAATAGTGGTATAGTCAAATGAAAACGCAGAGGACGCAAAAGATCATGGTGGTGGAGGAGGTGGTGAAGACGTGATACCCGGAATGAAGCGAGATAGGAACTTCCAGAGTCAAACTGGAGAGCCAGCGCTTCTACAACCAGTTCCACCGACTGTGCAATGTACCACTCAGGATTTGGCTCGGGGGGGTGGTGATTTCGCTATCTCTACCCAACTCCACGCTAGCCGGGTTTCGACGGTACCAGATTCCCTAGAGAATGCTGCTTGCCCACCATCGCCGTCGCCGGTTTCGCTGCACTCTGATGCTTCTCCAAAGGAAGCATTCTCAACTTTTGAGAAGACAGAGCATATGTCTTTCGCCCAATCTAGGTTCTGGTTTATGAGAACCTATAGTGGGGACCCTACGAGATATAATGTAGTTCTCCTATACGATATCAAAGGTCCCTTGGACATACCGCGGTTCAAAAGAGCCTTCCAGACCACTGTGTCTCACCACGCAACATTTCGGACGTGCTTTTTCACGCAGACCGAAACAGGGAACGGTATGCAAGGCATCCTCAGAGAGCGTCCGGTCGTCCTGGAACACAGGCATATATCCAGTGATTCTGATGCACAAGAAGAATTTGATCGTATGGGAAAATCCGTGTTCGACTTAGAAAAGGGGGAGGCGTTCCGTGCCACGCTTTTGTCCCAGACGCCATCGTGGAGCATGGTCGTATTCGGCTATCACCATATTATCATGGACGGATTGAGTTTCTCCTTGTTTCTTCAAGACCTGGACACAGCTTACCGAATGCTGCCCTTAACTCCGCGAACTGTCCAATACGTGGACTTTGCCAGAGATCAGAGGCTTCAAATCGAGAGGGGAGAGCTAGCGGGTGATCTAGCGTTTTGGAGGGATGAGTTTTCTACCCTACCGAGCTCTCTGCCTCTCTTGCCCTTGTCGCGTGTCCGCTCACGCTGTGCTTCTGAATCTTATAGCGTGCACACAACTAATTCGCGGATGCCCGAGCACCTCACAGTTAAAGTCAAGCAGCTGAGTAGACAGCTTCACGTTACACCTTTTCACTTACACCTCGTCGCGATACAAACATTGCTCTTCAGCTTCATTGACTCAGATGACCTCTGTATTGGCATACTCGACGCAAACAGGACAGACGGGAAGTTTCTGAATACACTTGGTCTCTTCTTAAACCTCCTCCCTCTACGCGTCTATCGCGGACATTCGGCGCAAACCTTTGAAGAGACTGCGCAGATCATCGCTCGCAAGGTATACGCAGCGCTGGCCCATTCCAGACTACCATTCGACGTCTTGTTAGAAGATCTGAACATAACGAGGTCTCGGACTCACACCCCCCTATTTCAAGCCCTGGTAAACTATCGCATGGGGGCGCTTCGACAGACACCTCTGGGTGATTGTGAACTGCGACATCGAGCAGTGAGTGAAGTCAGATATCCCTATGACTTTCATTTTACGATTACAGAGCCTACTCAGGACAGTTGTTTCCTGGCTCTTACAGTGCGGGACGATCTGTACACCAGCGATGCTTGCAACTTGCTAGTCCAGAGCTACATCCACCTATTAGATCAAATCTGCCACAACCCACAACAGCGCCTAGAAGGCTCCTGTCCTTTCAACCCCTCGACTGCGCTGCTGGAAGTACACGTGGGTAGGGGCCGACAGAAGCAATTTGAATTCCCAGAAACCATCACTCGCTGCGTGGAAGTTCTAGCACAAAGCAGTCCGGATGATATCGCCGTCAAAGACGGGTATGGAAATATCTATACATATGCTCAGCTTGCTAATCGGAGCAATGCTATCGCCGCTAATCTGTCGGCCGCCGGGGTAGCCGTTGGCACCTATATAGCGGTTCTTCCCGAGCCCTCGAGCGACATCATAGCCGCGGTGCTGGCAATACTGCAACTAGGTGCTATCTACGTGCCGCTTGATGTTCAAAACCCGCCTGCCCGTCTAGCCTTCATGATTGAAGACTGTCGTCCTCTGTTGATCATTTGTCAAGCAAATACGCTGAACATAGCGCTATCACTGAGCGGGCACCAAACGAAAGCACTCAACCTGTCCTCCCTGGACGGGGGCGATCTTTCGGCGAAGACAGCTTGCTCCCGCGCCGACATTCCTGCCGTTGCAATCTACACCAGTGGTTCCACTGGTATACCCAAGGGGGTACTGTTATCGCAGGCCAACATTATGAACAGCACGTATGGGCTCATGGAAAACAACGAGGTTCATCCAAAGGAGGTAGTGCTACAACAAAGCTCCCTGGGATTCGATGTCTCATTGTACCAGATCTGCATTGCCCTCGTGAAGGGGGGAACGCTGGTCGTCGTGCCTCAGTCGATCAAAGGACACCCAGCTGAAATATCGAAATTAATGGCTGCCGAAAACGTCACCCTCACGTTGGCTACTCCCTCTGAGTATTCTGCCCTGCTATGTTATGGGAGCCGCTACCTGAAGAAATGCTCTCGCTGGAGACTTGCCTGTTCTGCAGGAGAGAACATGACATCTCAGCTCAAGCACGACTTCCACCGGCTGGGTTTACCAGGCGTCACTCTTACCAATTGGTTTGGGCCAACCGAAGCTTGCTTTTTCTCGAGCACTGAAGTGCCGTACAGCGACAGCGAGTCTAACCCGATCGAAGAGTATCCTTCGATCGGGCGGCCATTACCGAACGTGTCTGTCTTTATTGTCGACGATGACCTGAGACCCGTCCCCGTTGGGTTCCCGGGGGAAATATGCATCGCGGGGCCCACGGTGACTCTTGGGTACATCAATGACGATGGACTGACTGGAGATAAGTTTGTCTCTAATTCATTCGCCTTCCTCGAAGATAAAAGTAATGGTTGGGTTCGGATGTACCGAAGTGGCGATAGAGGTCGTCTTCTTGCTGACGGATCAATTATATTCCTCGGCCGCTCGGCTTCTGACTCGCAGATCAAGTTCAGGGGCTTCCGTATTGACCTTGACGATGTAGCGAACACCATCCTTCGTACAGCGCAGGGGGTCTTAGCTGATGCAGTGGTCACTGTCCGGGGTGACCCTCCCTTCCTCATCGCCTTTGTCGTCTTCTCGCTTAGTTCCTTGCCGAGCGACACAATAGGATATCTGAAGCAATTATCGTCAAAACTGCCTCTACCATTATACATGTCTCCAGCCATGATAATTCCACTACACCATCTTCCTACTACCATCAACGGAAAGAGAGATAGGAAAGCCCTTGATTCTATCCCACTGCCGGCGCCTAGCGAATCAGAACAACAAGTTCACCTTTCGGCGACAGAGTTGCAGCTCAAACATCTGTGGATGGAATCACTCCCAGACGTGATTGATGTGTCGCACGTTGGGAGGGACACGGGGTTTTTCCATGTCGGAGGTAGTTCAATACTTCTCATGAAACTTCAAGCACTTGTGCGGGAGAGTTTTGGTGTTGAAATACCTCTGGTGGACATGTTTCTAGCAAATACACTCAGTAGCATGGCATCAAGAATTGCTGCGCAGTGTACACAAGGGAAAATCCGGGCACATGATGAAGAGGAGGGCTCATCACTTTCAGCCGAGTTCAACGTGGCTGACCAGGTAGGGCAAATTGAACCTGTTTCCCCTCGAGATGAATATGACATGGTCTCTAATACCCGGAGTTTCTCATTAGGAAAAAGCCGATTACTCCGACTCTGCGTTCAACTCAGCGAAAATCCTCGTAGATTGGGATAGTGAAACTGATATACCCGCGAAGTTGCCAGGATCGTTGGAACGAGTCGTGGCGCCACAACCGCGGACCAAGGGCCAAGTAATGCTGCTGACAGGATCAACTGGGTTTTTGGGGCGTGCCATCCTGCGAAGGTTGGTACGCGATAGCTCCGTCTCTGTAGTACACTGCATAGGCGTACCCAAGAGAGACGCATTCAGACCAACACCAGATTTACCCGAGTACGCCAAAGTACGGACGTACGTAGGCAGCCTCGCCATGCCGACTCTGGGCCTTGCCGAAGCCGAAGCGGAGGTATTGTCGCGAGAAGTCGATGTCATTATCCATGCCGGCGGCGAAGGATCCTTCCTGAACTCGTACGAAACTCTCCGCCCGCAAACACTGGGGGCGACGAAATACCTCGCCGGCCTAGCGCTGCCACGCAGGATCCCAATCCATTTCGTTTCCACCAACCGCGTCATTCTGTTCACTGGCCAGACGACCGCGGGTGAAATCTCGGTCTCGCGCTTTTACCCCCCAGTGGACGGATCAGATGGCTTGACAGCGGCAAAGTGGGCATGCGAGCGCTATCTTGAGGCCCTAGCAGAGCGATTTGGGCTCCCGGTAAGAATCCATCGATCATGCTCAGTCATCGGTGAAGGTGCGCCGCCGACGGAAATAGCAAACACGCTTTTGAAGTATAGTAGAACGCTGAAGGCGATCCCAACCCTGGAGAAGGTCGAAGGCTTCATCGATTACGCGCCAGTAGGGGACGTTGCGGACAGCATTTGTCTCCATGTCATGACCTCACCACAACTTTCGGATGAAGGGAAGTGGGTGAGGTTCGTTCATCATTCTAGCGGGCAGAGGATCACCTGGCAGAAGCTAAGGCAGCATTTTGAAAAGCAAGAGGGCGATACGATTGAGGAGTTATCATTGACAGAGTGGATATACCGCGCGAAACCTCTCGGCATCTCAAGATTTGTGGTTGCTTTCTTGGACGCTCTAAAAAGCCGAAGGGACCCTGTCTACTTCCCACTACTCCTAAAGACACAGCAGTAGACCTCAGCAGAAGACCTCAGCAGATGCAATGGCATAGTTACTCAGATGCTGATCCCTGGCTTGCCCTCGTTTCTAGATTTCGTCGCCTGATCATAAAATGCTTTTCCTATCGCAGCTAACGTCCGCATGTCGCCCATAAGCAGTAAAGGCCACCCGCCACAGAGGCCAGACATCACCCCAACTTACGTATCACAGAGAACTTTTGTTGAAATGAAGAACTTGAGATGTACGAGTCAATTAGGTCTCGTTACGACAACAACCTGAGTCCTTGGCACTATGGTAATACAGGGATAGCTGTAGTAGTAGTTGCGGCCAAAACTACACATTCTGCCCAGACTCTGCGCAGGGTCTACTATAATTTTGTCGCACGTTATTTTGTAGTATTACATAATCATGCTGAGTACTAATACTGCTATTAACCTCTAGAATCTAGCCTTCTGTGTGCCACTATAAAGTGAGAGAAAACCACTACACATGTTATAAGCATACTAACCGAGTAAGGCGCCCCTTCGAAATACAGTTTGCTTGGCTACTCAGATCACACAGTCCCTTAGGTCTTGGCGGAATGTGTGATTTTGGCCGCAACTGCTGTTGTCCGTGCTCAGTGTCAGTGCTTCGGGGCCGGAGCTAGTCCGGATCGGAACCGTGACACAAACCAGCCATCACGAAGATTCCACGACATCACTTCCGATACAATCTGCGCACACCGATGGCGTACAACCTAGTAAAAACAGTGAAAATGAGGGACCATTGGGCTTAAATGAGAAACTGGACTCCAATGGACGTTTCTGACCACTTCTTATTTTAACATATATAAACACACTCTGATTCTACCCCTTCAATTAAACCAATTGGACCAAAGCGCAAGTTCTAACAAGAACGATTAGTAAATGTAGTGGTTGCACAACATCTAGTACATTACCGAAATTAGTAGCTCGCTTTTCAGCATTGGTTTCAGCTGGTATAAATACTACTCAAGAGAAGGTGCATAGGGGTTAGACTAGATGGTAGCCACTAATCATTCGAGATGTGACATAGGCACCGTCAGACCGGCCGTCAGACCGGCCGGCAAGAGAGTGGAGGGGGCCAAGACCTGTCACTGCAGACCACTCCTGCGCAAAGACAGCCATTTCTCCTGAGATTACATAGTACGTCATGTGCGGTGACATAACACTTTCGTTTCTCGTATCTGTCCTGCAACAGTCTGGAACCATAAGCTATGCACAGCAGTATGCCACCAGCTGCAGGGCTTGCCAGCTCGCCAGCTCAACCCGATGCCAAGAACCCAATAAGTTGGGGGCCTACCAAGCACCCATGGGCCGGGCTACACACCGAAGCCTAATCAGCGGATGTTTGATATATCAAGAGCATCCGCTTCGAGCTTCTTAGAATCAATCAAACATCGATCGTGATCGAAAAATTTATACGGTCTATCATTGAGCTAGCAAAACTGGCTACCTTGCCACTTTATACACATACCTTATTAACAGCTGAACATTCCATGTTTGATTCTCGGCCACGAAAGCATGGATTCGACTCATACCAAGTATCCAGTCGCGTCCGACGAGTTTCCTGAGGTCGTTGAGCAACCTTACTTGGAAGATCAGGCGTCAGGGCCGAGAGAAACTCCTCCTAAATTTCTAGCGTTCGACCCGGTGTACAAGGAGGTAGCGTTCGAACAGGGAGAAAAAACGGTAGTGTTCAACCACATACACAAGGAGGTAGTCCCCGGATTTAATCTAGTCAGTCCATCAACGTCTGAGGATGCCACATATCAAGCCACCGCGACAGGACATTCTCAGTTAAGAACCATATGCGGCCTCACCGCCAGGAAATTCTGGATCGTCCTTTTGCTAGTAGCTTCTGCGGTCGCAGCTGCAGTGGGTGGTGGTATTGGTGGAAGCATCGCAGCTTCGCGAGCGCATCAAGGATCCAGCAATGAGACATCAGTCGAGAGCACGTCCAGCAGGTGAGTTCGAGGAGCTGCCCCGTTTCATAGTGTCGCTACTAACGAGCATACGCATAAGTATACCTGCGGTAACAGATCAGCCAACATCATCAACAGCAAGCAGTTCTCTTATACCTAAGTCAACATCATCAACAACAAGCAGTTCTCTTACACCTAAGCCAACATTCCTAAACAACCAGACACAGGACTTTGCGTTCCAGCCATTCGAAAAGCACGACTACAAAGGTCAAGCGATCCAACCCATCAAAACGCAAGGCCCCTTCCATCTAAGTTTCAACAGCTCCAGCTACGTCTGGCAGCCAAATGGCACAAACTGCTGCGTAACATTCTGTGAGGGGTTTACGTGGGAGGGGTGGTGGTGCACTCAACGCTTTCAACCGAATGCTTCAGGAACTTTTGATAATGGTATTATTGGATGTACTGGCGATGAAACGTTGGACACCTCAAAGACGAGGTGTAGTGATGAAATGAAGGGTATGTGAGACTTGATTGACTGCTGAACTGACTGGATGTGAGGTGGGAAGGCCCTACATTATATACATGAGATGCTCTGATGCCTTGGTACTGTACATGCTATGTCATCTTGACCTCATACTTCAACACTCCAGCTCATAACCTTTGCTGACGAGCGATGGCTCTAGACTCAGTGTATTTCTATATCTTGCTTCCCTTTGGTTCAAAGATAGATTTTAAGCTAGCAGATAATGACTATTCCTTTCGTGAGAGGCTCCAAAGAATAGTAACTAATCGCTTTCTTTTTTATTTAACATTTACTCTGTTTTTTTTTTTTTTTTTGATCTGAAGAGTAATTAGCTAGACCCCTGTATTTACTATAATAGCCGGTCCTATGTTAAAGACTAGAGACTAGATAAGCTTAGGAGCTCAGTTATTATTATGTCAGAGATGGGAGCCCAAAGTGAGAGGAGTAGTGTCGTAACGTTAAGTCTATTCTGATATACAGCAAAAACCCGCCCTTCCTCTTCTAGGGGGCGATACGTTTGACCTTATATGCAGACTCGTCGCCCCTTCGGCTCCCGGTCGCGCGGGGTATTGACCTCCTTAGCCCCTCCGCCTCCGTGTCCGATTGGGCCTTTTGTCGGCCCTCATACAAATACCACTTGTACTAGCCACCTGTATCTTAGTGCTTGCCGCCTGGTGACTAGTGACACTATTGTCCCAACACTCGTTTTTGCGTTCTACGAACTGGCCAACCATCCGGAGTATCAAACCCGGCTTTTAGCAGCTCTAGGAAACATAGATGTTTATATTAATCACAATAAGCTTCGAGGCTGTGCTTTGCTAAATGCTATCGTCCACGAAACTCTACGACTTCGTCCACCGGTTCCTGCCGGTGGTTACTGCCAAACACCACCAGCTGGGATAACCATTAACGGCGTAATTATGCATCCCCGGGAATGTAACTATAATATCACTCCGCTATTCACTTGGTCGACTGGAATCTTCTTTTGACAAGGTTGATCAATTTATCCCGGAACGCTGGACAACGGAGCTAGAGATGGTCAAAGACGTCCGAGGCTTCGCTCCCTTCTCGCAAGGCAGACTCAACTGCGTTGGGAAAACACTGGCGATGAATGAGCTGAGATTCGTTATTGCATTATTGATTCAGAAGTTTGAAGTCCAGTTTTGGGGAGAGGAAGGGGCCACCGGCTATTCTCTGACTTGAAAGATCAGTTCACAGCTGCACCTGGGAGGCTGGATCTGAAGTTCCAATCAAGGGCTGGGCCAGTCGATTAGAGGAAGCCGACCGGTAATTTATCGCGTAGAATATATATCGCTAATTTCTACTCGGGATTAGCGACGTCGTTTTTTTCCGTGATATAATTTCTGCCCTTACGGGCCACGACCTTGCGGGCCACCTAACTTTGGTGGGAGCGCCATACAAGGTAAGAAAGTGGAACCAGACTAGTTATATAAAATCAAAAAGAGGAAAAATATTATGTTCATAAAATAAATTATAAAGATTTAAAGCTTATTACATATAATTTTTATAATTATATAAGCTTAAAGCTAAGCTTCAAATGAAAACATAATGTGTTAAATGTAAAAAAAGCTTGTATTAATATGTTTGTCGCGTAGATTTAGCTCTCCGTGAGCACTAGTAAGACGGTGTAGGATCGGCAGACCGCCGGTCTACTGATCACCATGTAGTAAGGCCCTCAAGTAACTATACATGAAATAAAGGTCGAGGAGATAATAGCTTAGTAATAGGTTATGCTAAAAAAGGGTATATATAGAAAAAACAGCCTGGTTCGAGGGTATGGACTTTGTTTGTTGAATGTGTTTCTGCAACCGGCCAAGTTCTACCATCTTTGGTTATTTTTAAAGGAAAAACCCTTTAGGCGCAGTGGTTCCATTTAGATCTAACTTTATATAAAGGTTGGAAGTTTATAGCACATATAAACAGTTGGATGTGCAAATAAACTGCGCTCAAATAGCTCTGGAAGGTGCTTCTACCTAACAGCACCAAATATTCCCTTAGAGAAAAGACCGCTAGTCCGCGATAGCTATAACTCCTATATAATAACTGATTTTATGTGGGAATGTTACCGGAACAACGTACATCTATTATACCTGCCGCCACACTCCTCCCATACACTCCAACCTCTTGATGCCGGGGTGTTCAGCCCTTTAAAGGTATTGTACCGTAAGTGGCTTGGTAATACGGGTTAAATAGATACTGGATCTGTTACTAGGAAATGTGCATTTTTATCTTGTTATTCGAAAGCTAGAAAGGAAGCATTAACAGTATCAAATATCCAGTCTGGTTGGAGAAAGTACGGGATTGTGGCCAGTTAGGGTTGGCCGACCCCTTTTGAACCCCTTGGTTATTGATACTAACGAATTAAGTGGAACGGCACATACCATACCACATAACACGGTTAGCCAGGCTATCCAGAAATAGTCCTAGGTGGTTTGGCGTACACCTTATACGGCCCAAAGGCTTCGGGACAAATTACACTTATTTGACCAGCTAGACCAAGACCCCTATACAAAGCGGTTATTATTCCGGAAGATCAACAAGGCACTCGATAAAAAGAATATCCAATTAGCTACTGAACAGTGGGAAAACGAAGTACTTTGGGCTCGGCTAGATAATATACGAACCAGGAAAAGAAAGAGGGTATTATTAAGCCCAAATTAATGCCGAGGGTGGGTGTCACGGCAAGCGTACTGAGAAGCTGGGACATAGCCGGCAGCAGCAGCTAATAATACTCTATTGACGAGAATATCAAGACTAAAAGAGAGAGAGAGAGAACTAGGTACAGCAAGACAGCATCACTTCATAACGTATTGCGCTGTGCAGATTCTTTCCTCATTTAAGGGCAGCTTAGTCATGTGAGAGGTTGATACTGGCCGTAACAGTCTTTATTAAACATCACCATCAATTCTAGGCAGGTCCGGTAGTATCCATACACATAAATATAGGACAAAAAGCACGAACTTGCTTCAGACATGTGAGAGTAGAGATCAGATTCAATTCATGTCTGGGGTTTATTTCTCCTGCTGCGCTTCGGCAATTGTTCGCCTGCCCAAGGTGCGTCACCCCTTGAACGCAATTGGTGCCTGGTCATCGGTACGACTCTCAGTCGGGTCGGTATCTGCTCTTCTTCGATCATATCGTCAAAATCCTGTGCATCTGTTCCCCTCTTGTGACCGGCAATAATCTTGCCTTTCTTATCCAAATATCGTAATAGCTCATGAGGTTCAGTCCAAGATGACCCAAAATCCACAAGTCGATGACCGATGAAGTTGTTTGCCTTAATATCCATGTTATAGATTTTGAGAGAATGGTTGAGTAAACGGACGGTTGTCCAAGCTCTCCCAATGTTTCTTGCATGAAGTAATTTGGGGCTTTCATCGAGATGTTTCACAATAGCTCGAACTCGTGTGTCTCCTTCTAAGGCTTCAATCACATCGTCATCGAGGAGGTCGTCCTCCAGATCATGACCTTTATTAATAAACCAGCGCTTGTCTTCGTCGCTCAGGAACATATATCCATAGCATTTTACTGCCGTTTGTTGCCGGACACGGGGTATCTTAGAATTCTTATCAACCTTTCCATCCTCGATCCTCCCATACGCTCGACATTCGGCGTAGAAAGGATCAGTGTAGAATATAGCCTCCTTCATCGGTAACTCATACTGCAGTCTTGTACCCCAGTAGAACGTGTTGGATTTGGGATTCGAAAATTTGAACTGGGAGGTCTAAATCAATAGAAAAGCTTTAACAGCATCAGCCTTTTCTTACTCACAACCTTGAGGGCATATTCCTGAGATGCGATCTTCACTCGGTAGACGAATGCTTGGTTATCCTCACGGCCGTCATCATCGAGTCTTTCAATCCATTCAATCGGCGCCCTTGCATATTTAAATTCGCGTAGACTTGGCCCATCACCTGGAGGAAGTTTCCCTGTGCTAGAATTCTTTCTGTTATTGGACATAATCAACAGGCGTAACGTGAGTAAACATTAGTGAGGACATCGATTGATATAGAGATATTGGAAATGAGGAGGCAAACAAGGGAAGCAAGGGAGGCGTTTCAGCTGATAAAGTCGGGTATGCGGGTGCGGCCGGTAGGCGATGCGCCCTTGTGGAGCTGTATGTCGGAAAGGAGATTGTACGCCTCGCATATGTACTGTACCTCTGAAATTTGTCTCATGACCGCTCTATGCATAGTGAAAAGCATCGTATGTCGTGGATGGTGATATTGGAGGTAAAGAGGGGCTTCGACCAATTAGCTACGCGGAGATTATGTAGGAGGACCGAAACCACCGTTGAGATTGACTCGAGACTTGCTTGGCGGAAAGACCGTAGCGTTGCACTGGCCAATGAGCGCGGTCACTGAGATACTACGGGCGTTAGCGATTGGAACAGTGATGGTACATAGTCTGCTTGAAGCATCAAGATGTTGCGAACCATCGGAGTATGCCTGATTACGGATATGATTATAATGATACCAAGTCGCATGGAACCGGAGGAAAACGACCCACCGCACACCATTCTGTCAATTCTCCTCACTGTGACGATGGCTCCCAAGCGGAGAAGAGCACAATCGGTCCTTGAGTATCTGACTTCGAAAAATCCAATTATAACACCAGTAAAAAATCCAAAGACGGCCAACACAAATCACCCCTCTTATCATAAGCCAGTAGCGTTGAGACCATGGAATGAATTCAGCTATGCAACCCTGGAAACTATTTTTGGAGGCGATTTGATAAGGGAAGCTCGGAAAAGACAACCGCGCGACAGGCTCCCTCATTATCCACACCTAGATCAATCCGTTACCTCGCTAACTAAGGGCCATCCTAGCACAGTGGACATTTTGAACAAATGGAACAATCCCATTGTGGTTGCAGCCTTGAGAGCCGTCGAAGACTTCCAGCCGTGCATCTGGGTATCGGATTTTGGAGTAGATCTCTCTAAACAAGAGGCGCCGTTAACTAAAACTGACATCCGGTGTGAAAAAGACAACAAGAAGGCTCACGATGGGACAGAACTCGGAAACGGTAGACCTCAGACCGCCACTGTACAGAACCAAAAAGCGAAAAGGGAAAGACAAAAGCAACCCGATGGGGGAGCGGTCTCACTAGAAGAAGAAGAAATTAGGCAAAAGAAGGGTGTATTTAAGGAGTTGTTTCCTAAAGAAGTCAAAACAGCCTTCAATTGGAATAGCCAGAAGCTGCGTGATGGGCTGTATACTGACGAAAAAACGGGCGAGTGGATTGGTACAGCAGGAGACAAAAAAGAGAATGCGCCGATTCGACAAGCGTATACATATTGCTTAAACTACCGATGCCGATACGGTTGCATCCTGACTACGGAAGAGGCTTTCATTTTCCGAATCAAACCGCGAGGTACCATTCCAGGTAATCAAAGCCTACCTTATGCTATGAATGAGGCTTGATATCTCTGACTCGTTTCAGTACCGGCTAAAGACGACATCGCTCTTGTTGAAGGGATGAAAATGGATGGGCTAATGGAATTCGTCTCAATACCCTGGGAGAACGGATGTGACAGCAATCACCACGAATATAGACAGTGGACTGTAAACTTGGCTCTCTGGTTTGCACACATACTTGCCGGAAACAATCACAAATTAGACTGGGATTGGGAGTTCTGCGAGGAAACGTTTGTGAAGAGAGCAAAACGTGGCTCCAAAAAACGAGCAGCAATCTCACGGTTATCTAAAGCAAACAAACGCAGCCGAAGTGAGCAGGTTAGAGAAGAGGCACAAGATCAGGAAACAGCGGATCCCACGAATTGGTCTTTCTATGGGAACCCAGTACCACAGCCAAATGTAAGCTCTATCCTACTTTTAGAATACCGCATACTAACTTCCTGTTTATAGATGTCATTGATTGGATATACTGAGACCTCTGATGACGAGGATGACGAGGATTCCGACGGACATCTTGAGTCGCCACCACTGAAAAGAAGGCTCAGGTCTGCTCTCAGCTCGGCCTGTGAAGGGTAATGTCACCCCTCAAACTTTCGAGCTGGACCTCGGTCTTACCCAATATTGACAAGCATACTGGACCAGCGCTGCAGGCAAATCAAATGTCGCGATAATGTAGGTCTACAGGGAGCAGGGGAACGTAGTTCTCCCTGCTCCTTGTATATAAAAAGCATGTCACGCACTATTATATAAAGTACAACTTTTTTTATAACATATTTAAATCTATTTTATATAATTGCATTTAAAGAGTGCACTTAGTCTACTTTTATTATTTTTTAATAAATAATGCTTTTTATAAAAGTTATAAGCCTAGTTTACTAAAAACTAGTGTATTAAAAGCCTAGTATAATTACTTTATTTATATTATAATAAATCTTTTTTTTTTGTTATTTATTTATACTTAAAAACTATTTTGCTAAGCAAGCAGCTTATACTATATTATTTAAATTATTATGTTTTTTTTAACACCTTTAAAAGCTAATACTATGCTTTGTACTAGTGCAAACTAAATTAGCTAGTTTATTTAATTATAATATTATATAACTATTAGTAATATTTAAAATAAAGTTAACTTAAATACTAATAACTTTAATTTTAGCGCAATAAAAATATTAAAAGTACTTATAAAAAATTTTATAAAGAGTATAATTTTAAAAAAGCAGTTTTTAATGCTTTTTTTTTTAAATAAAGCTAGCAAGATTATTAAAAATAATAATAATAGCATTATTTAAGTAACCTTAGCAAATTTTATTAATAAAAAAATTATAATATACTTAAAATTAAAAAGCATTATTTTTTTTTTTATATTAAGCGTATAAGCAAGCAAAGTAAACTACTATATAATAATCTATACTTAAATTTAAAAAATAGTAAACAAGATAATTTTTACTTTAATATTAGCTAAGCTACTTTTTTAAAGCAAAACTAGTATATAAAACCTTATTAAAAGCTTTAAAGCTAAGCTTATGCTAATAAAAGCTGCCTAGCTTACTTTAGCTTATAAAAAATATATTTATATATTTAAATAAGCAAGTTAGCTAAAAGTTAAACTTAATAAATAAATTTTAAACTTTAAAAAAGCATACTTTAAAGCAAAAATATAATAAATTTTTAAAGTTATAAAATTATTAGTAATAAAAAAATTTTTTAAAACAATTAGCAAGCATATAGCTTTAAAATAAGCTGTTTAATAACTTGCTAAAATTATTAAATAAAAGCAACTTAAGCTTTTATACTTTATATTAAAGCAGTATATAATAGTTTTTAGCAGCTTTATAAAATATAATTTTGTAAGCATAAAACTTAAAAGCTTAAAAATTTTTATAATACTTAAAAAAAATTATTAAAGCTATTTTAAAGAGCTAGTAATAGCTAAAAAAATAAAGCTAATTAAAAAAGCAGTTTTAAGCTAAAAAAAAAAAAAAATAAAAAATTTTTTTGTTTTTAAAACTTATAAAAATATTGCTAAGCTTTATAAAAATATAAGCGCATGCAAAAAGCTATTATAAGCTTTATAATATGCTTTATAAAAATAATTAAAAAGTAAGCAAAAAATATTAAGTAAAAGTAAAACTTTATATATTATAAAAACGTGTGCGCTAAAGTTAATAAAAATAAATAGTAAGTACTTACTTTTTTTAAAAATAAACGCTAAAATAAAAGTAAAGCTAGTTAAAGTAAATAGCTTAATTTTAATATAGTTTTTATAGTAATTAACTATATGCTTATATTAAATTATAATATTAGCATACTTAGCGTTTATATAATTATAAGGCTAAAGCTTTACTTTTTATTTAAAAGCATTATATTAAATAATTATAGTGCTTTTTACTTTATTAATTTTATAAAGCTGCTTATACTTAGTTTATTAGTTCTTATTAATAATAATAAATTAGTTAAAGCAAAAATAAGCAGCTTTTTTATTATAAAAAAAAGTAAAAAGGTTATTTAAAACATTTTAAATAGCGCTTAAAAACTTGCTATAATAAACATAATGCTTAAAAATATAGCTTTAGTAAACAGGTTTTATGTAAACATTATATTAAAAGCTTGCTTTAAAAAAAAAAAAAATTTAGTACTGCAGCTTTAACTACTTTTTTTAATATAAAAGTATAAAATTTAATGTTATAGTAAAAAAACTTAAAAAGCAATATAATCTAGTTTTTTTTAAATATAAGCTTATTTTTATTTATTTAAGCAGACTACTAATAATATTTTTTATTATAATATTAAACAAGATTTTATTAAGTGCTGCTAGCTTAATTATTATAATATATAAAAATTAACTATAAAGATTATTTATTAACTAATTAAAGCTTAAAAAAAATACTAAGCTTTTTTAGTATTAAAAAGTAAGTTATTTAAAACTATGTACGCTTAAAGCTTTAGTTTACATAGTAAAAAAAATAAAAATTAAAAAAATAAAAAAAGTTAAATATAAAGCATGCGCTAAAACGCATGCTTTATGCATTATTTTAAAAAAAAACTTTAAAAAAGCGCGCTGTGCAACTATTTTAAAAAGTTAATTAAAATTTATTTAACTACTTATAAAAGTATAATATATTTAGTTAAATATTTATAATTAAAAATAAGTATAATAAAATATTTTATGTTTTTATATTAATAAGCAAGTTAAAAAAATAAGTATTATAATAACTATATAATTTTAAAAGCTAAATAATATATTATTATTAGCTTTTGCTTTATAAAATGCATAGCAATAGTAAACCTAAGCTAATTACTTAAAAAAAGCAAACTATATTTTAATAGTAGGCTATAAAGCAAAGTATAAACTTTAAAACTTTTTTAAACTATATTAAAAAGCTTATTAAAAAAAATAAGCAAGCAAAATAAAAAATTATAACCTATAGCTTAAAAATGTTAAAAAAAGCAAAGCTTTTTAAGTAGCTTTAGCTAAAAGCTATATAAGCTGCTATATAATTATATAATAAAAGCTTATTAAAAGTATATAATTTATATGCACTTATTAAAGTGCTTTTATTTTAGTTTAAGCAATATTTTAAATAATATTTACTAAAGCATATAAAAAGTATTATATTAAATTTAAAACCTAATTAAAGCAGAATTTATATATATAAATATAAAACATACTTAGTAATATAAAACTAGCTTGCTAATAAAAATAAATAAGTATATAAAACTAAGTAGTATGCTTATATTAAATATTTAGTTAAATATAAAGCTTTTAACTTATACTAAGTATAAGTTTTTTAACTAAATAAAGTAATTATTATATATAATATATGCTTTAATAAAAGCTTATTTTATAATAAAAAATAAAAAAAGCAAACTAAAAAAATTAATATAAATATTATTAATAAAATTATAAAAGTAAAGCTAATACTTATAAACTTAATTAATACTTTTTTTATATAAAAGCTAAAGTAGCTATAATAGTATAAGTAGATCGTTAATTTTTTTAATAAAATTAAAAGTATACTTATTACTACTAACTTTTTTGCTAAAAGCTAACTAAAAAAAATTAAGTTAAAAGTAAGTATAATTAGTAAACAATAAAAATAAGGTTTAGCTACTTTTAAAAATTAGCTATATAAACTTATAACTTTTTAAAAAATGCTAAAACTAAATTAGCAGCTAAAAAAGCTAAAAAATAATTTAAATATAGCTGCTTAATAAAGTAGCAAAAAGCTTAGCATAGCGTTTACTAAAGCAGCTAACTTTATTAATAAAATTTTTTAGTTTATTTATAAAATATATTTAAAAAGTAAAATAACTATAATAAAACTATTAAAAAACCTAGCTAAAAACTTTATAAAAAATTATATTATTATAAGTAGGCTGCTTATATAAGTATAGTGCTTTAAAAAACTATTTTTGCTAGCGTTATAATTTAGTAAGCATTTATAAAATAAGCATACAAAAAATTATAAAATATTTATGTTTATTAAAGCAATATATAAAAAGTATAAAATATAAGTTTTAAATAATTATTATTAAACTAACTTTTTATTAAGCTTTTTTTTAAGCAAAAAAGCAATTAAATAAAAAAATAAAAAGTATAAAATATTATATATAATATTTGTAGCTATAGTAAGCTAAAAGCATATAGCTTATATTAAAGCTACGCTTAAATTATTTAAAATTTATTAAAACAATTTGCTAAAACTACTTTTAAAAAAGTAAAAAAATTTTTATAAGCACTTTATAAAAAAGCACTTTAAAAAAAGAGCAATAAAAAAAATTAAAAACTTAGTATACTTAAAAGCTTTAATAAAAATTAAAAAAAGTAAAGCTAAGTATTGCTTTTTGCTTTTTAAATAAATATTTGTTTATAAGTTTAATAAACAAGGCTACTTAAAAGTATACAAAGCATAGCTAATAGTTTAAAAAAATTAATAAAATAATATAATACTTTAATTAACTTATATAGCTATGCTTATAGCTAAAATATTTAAAATTATAATAGCTTTAGCAGCAAAGTTTAACTTAAAAGTAAAGCAGTTTAACGTTATTGTTAAATTTTTTAATGCTTTTAAAAATAAATAAAAACTTATTTGCTATAAGCTTTTAAATAGCTTTATAAAGCTAAACTATATTGCTTTTTTAAATAAAGCATTATATAAGCTATAAAACTTGCTATTACTATAGTATAAAAAGTTTATATATATTTTAAAAATAATTAGCATAATTGCTTTTTTTAAAAAGCTATATTTATTTTATACTTTTAATTACTAAGTATTTATTATTTTTTATATAAATAACTTTTTAGTGCTATACTATAAAAAGCATAAAAAGTAAGCTTAAAAAATTATTAATAGTATTAAAAAAGCTTATAAAATTAAAAACTAAAAAAATATTAACTAGTTTTTAAAAATTAAAGTAACTAAAAATTAAAAAGCTTATATAGTTAGCTTAAGCTATAATTAATATATTAAAAAAATTGCTAAATAATTTAAAGTAGCTAATAATAGCTAAATTTTAGTTATATTACTGCTAATTAAAAAGCTTATTAAAAATAAAAAAATTGCTTTTAAAAAATAAGTAAAATATTTTTAAAAGCTTATAAAGTTAATTTTATATATTGCTATTATAATATGTTTTAATATAGCATATATTATAAGCTTATTATTTTATTTTTTAACTAACTTTAGCTTAAAGCATATTAAAATAGCTAAGCAAATAATTTACTACTTTTATTATACTTAATATTTAAAAATTATATATAAATAGTTTAATAAAAGCATGCAAGCTTTAATTATTATTAAAAACGCTTTTTTTATAAATAATAAAAAAACTTAAAAATTATTTTATAGCTATATTATATTTTTGTTTAAAAGTATAATTTTTTAAAAAGCTAGCTAGCAAAGCATAGTTTTTATTTTTATAACAAAAGCTAAAGTTAATATATTAAGCTTAATAGCTAAAAAAATTATAGCTTTAAAAAAGCTTTTTTAAAATATAGCTTTTAAGCTTTATAAAAAATAAATAATTTATAATAATAATACTTAAATAATTTATTTAATAATAAAAAAATATAATAAAATTATTATTATATTTTGCTATATAAATATTAATAATATATAGCTTAAGTAAAAGTATTAAAAAAAATTATTTTAAGTAGTTTATTTACTTACTAATTAAATGCTTATAAATAAGCTTATTAAAAACTTATTATAAGCATTATTTAAGCATTTTTATGCTTTTATTAACTTATAAAACATATATTACTTAATATAAAAAAGCTTATAAAGTATAAAAATAAAAAACTAATTTTTTTATTTAAGGATTAAAAGCTTGCTTATTAAAGTTTATTTTTAATAATTTTAAAAAATTATTAAGCTATAGCTTAGCAAAAATATAGTAATTAACTTAAATATTAAAAAAAAAAGCATATAAGCATAGCAGCAGTTTAAAAATTAAAAGCAAAAGCATTAAAAATAGTAGTAATAAAAATAGCAAGGGTAATAATAAAAGCAATAGCAAAAGCAGCAAGCATAAGCGTAGCAAGCATAAAAGCAATAAGCACAAAAGTAAGCATAGCTAAGCTAAAAAAGTAAGCAGCAATAATAAATTTATTATAAAAAATTTTAAGCAGCTTATAAACTATAGTTTAAAGCATACTAATAGTTTAGTACTAGTTAATATATAAGCTTATTAACTTTTATTAATAAGCTTAAAAAGTAAATTTATATACTAGTAGTAGCACTTATTTTTAGCATAAAAATAAGTTTTTTTATTTAAAAAAGTAATAAAGTAGCAAGCTAAAAGTATAATAAAAAATAGCTTAAATAATTATATTAGCTATAGCTTAGCTACTTATAAGTTTAATAAAGCATTTATAAAAGCTTATAATAATGCTTACTAGCATATTAATAATATTAGCTGCTAATAATAATATTATAGCACTTTTTATAAAAAATATTTAAAAGTATAAAGCATATATAGCTTAAGCAAAGTATATAGCGCAAGCTAGTATAAGCTAAGCAAGTATAGCAATAATAAGCAATAAGTATAGTAAAAATAATTAGTATAAAAGTAGCAAAAGTAAGCGTACTACTAAGTATAGCAGCAATAATAGCTATAGCAATAATAGTAGTAGCGTTAACAGCATTAGTAATAAAAATAGTAATAGTAATAGCTTTTTAAGCTAAAGCATTACTACTTTTTAAAAAAGTAAGCATAACTAAATTAGTAGCTTTTAAAAAAGCGCTAAAAAAAAAGCAAAAAAAGCTTTTATTTTTTATAAAAAGCTTATAATTAAGTTAATAAAAACTTTTTAACTAATAATAAGTATAATAAGCAATTATAAATGCTTATAAGTAAGCATATACTTACTTATAAAAAAAAGAAAAAAAAAATATTATTATTTTTTTTTTTTTTTTTTTTTAAAAAAAATAATCTGG